>Ga0116171_10000516_pt1 | contig 41232 bp, 33 predicted proteins | sample AD_JPNHW2_MetaG_FD_89798 | JGI IMG/M metagenome (GOLD analysis project Ga0116171, IMG submission 89798) | Active sludge microbial communities of municipal wastewater-treating anaerobic digesters from Japan - AD_JPNHW2_MetaG | ecosystem: Engineered > Bioreactor > Anaerobic > Digestate | place... | reverse complement strand
TGAAACCACTTTCCATGGGCTTTCAATACCTAAAATTGCATTATAAAACTCTTCTAATGTCTCTTTCATAAAATTATTCTTGCATTTCCACTATTTTTTTTCCACTATAATTCCAGAAGAGCCAAATTTTATTATCTTATATTTATTTGTAGCTGCATAACTGTATTATGCTTCTTAAAGACGGCTTCACACACCGGGTATCAGAAAAAAAGAAATACAGTTAATCCGCTACATAAATCATAACAGGAGTCATTATATGTTTATTATTCTATTACGGACTTTATTTATTCTTTCATCGGTCTTCTTTACATCATTATTTTATATTAATTATTCAATCACCGCTATGATCATTTCAGGCGGTATAGCAGCAATCGTTGCATTCGGTATTGTTATCATGATTGAATATGTTTCACACAGCTTTCAGCCCAGGCTGCTCTTTGCAGCACTTACTGGTCTGCTTACCGGGCTCATTATGGGCCACATGCTGGTAAAGGGTGTTGAGTCTTTCCAGCTGCAGTTTGTAATCCAGTATGCAGGAATAATTAAACCGCTGCTTTATCATCTGTGCGGATTTGCAGTCATGATGTTTTTTATTATTAACAATGAAGAAATCACCTTCCTTGATAAAATCATTTCAGAACGCGGAAAAGAATCCGATATGCAGATTGCGTACAAGATCCTTGATACAAGCGTCATCATTGACGGCAGGATTGCTGATATATGCGACACCGGATTCCTTGAAGGTATACTGGTTATCCCGACCTTTGTGCTTAATGAACTTCAGATGATCGCTGACTCTGCAGACTCAATCAAGCGAAACAGGGGACGCCGCGGACTTGACATACTTAACAAGATGCAGAAAGACCAGTCCATCATGGTTAAAATCTCGGACATGGACTTCAAGGAGATCCCTGAGGTTGATTCAAAACTGGTTAAGCTTGCAAAGGTCATGAAAGCCAAGGTCATTACCAACGATTTTAACCTGAACAAGGTTGCTGAATTTCACGGCGTTGACGTCCTGAACATAAACCAGTTATCGAATGCGCTGAAGCCCATTGTTCTTCCAGGTGAAGATATGAGGGTTCTCCTGATCAAAGAGGGAAAGGATTCCAACCAGGCGATCGGTTACCTTGACGACGGAACCATGGTGGTTGTTGAAAACGGAAGGCGCAGGATGAACGACGAAGTTGATGTTACGGTCACATCGGTTCTGCAGACAACAGCCGGACGCATGATCTTCACCAGGCTCCGCGAAGACTAAGAAGAAAAGTGTGAAGCTCCTTGCCATACATGGAAGCCCGCGAAAGAGCGGGTTTTCATCCACACTGCACAGGGAATTCATTAATCAATTCATAACTGCGGGCGCTGCAGTTAAGGAAATCCATGTATATGATAAAAAAATTTCCCCCTGTATCGCATGCGGTGTCTGCAGGGAGAAGTTCATCTGCCCGGTCAATGATGACATGAATGAAATCTACCCCATGATACGGCAGGCTGATGTAATCTCAATTTCATCCCCCCTCTATTTTTCTTCAGTTCCCTCCCAGCTGAAAGCACTGATCGACCGGTGCCAGGTCTTCTGGGAAGAGAAGAATCATTCACCCGATAATAATTCTACCTGTAAGCAGGGTGTACTCCTCTGTACGGCAGGAGCCGATTACAATAATATGTTTTCCGGGGTAATGCTCATGATGAGACATTTCTTCAATACAATAAATACTTCCTTTACTCCAGGCCACGCACTGCTGCTGCCTGGACTTGATTCAGTGAATTCCGGAAAAATATCTCTTGAAATAATTGATACTGCTGCTAGACTCTCTGAAAGAATAATTACCGGCATAAACCGGTAAGTGGCGGAGTCAAAAAATGAAACTTATTGCAGTAATCTCCCTCAAGATGAAAACCGGGCTTCTTCCCCAATTCATTGCTTCACTCTACAAATACGGTGTGGGAATAAATTATATCAACCTTACCGAAACTGACGAGCGGTGGGAGGATTACTCCATCGAGATTACATACTCTGTGAAAAAGGAACTTATACGGCTCCTTGACTCGCTGAACAAGAATACTGAATATTTCCGCAGCATAACCATCACAAGCACCCTTGAAGACCGGATAAAAGGCGGACTCCTGAAGACTTCAGGAAAAATCGATATTGAAAATATCAACGATATTGAAACCGCCCTCCTTGGCGGAAACAGGCTTATCCATGAAAAGATTGATGCAGGTCTTGGTAAAAGCTACTGCGGCTGTTTTAACAGTGTGGGCCTTATAAGCGGGTACAGGACATCACGCAGTAATACAATTACCCAGCTTCATCATTACTATGCCGATGCCGAACGGGACGCGGTAATTATTAATCGTTTTACAGGCCGTAATGCTTTTCCGTGCGTTATTCGCTACTCTTCAATTGAAGACCTGCTGAGGAGCCTGAAGTCCGTAGAGGACAACTTCGCCTGTATAAGGATGATGAAAACTGATGAGGAGGAACTACCCTTCAGTTCAATAATTGACAGTGTCTCCCGTCCCATAATCTTTAGTGAACTGGATGAAAAACCGCTCTACTATTATTCCCTGCTGAAAAAAGTATGTACTGTTCACAAAATGAAACCTGAAGAGACCGCCATTGGAATAATAGGTTTGTCAGGGGCATTAATACGTCTCACAGCCCTTCTTCATAAATCAGGATACGCAAAAGTCCTCGGCTATGATCCGCGTGAAAGGATAATGATGTCATTTGAAACCCGCAAAGGTCTTGCCACAACTGTTGAAAATATAATTTCAAACTGTGATATTATTTTACTGGCTGACGAGCATGGTGAAACCGGGATTGAAGAGAAGATGCAGCCCGGCCAGATATTTATTTCTGAAAATCCTGCAGAAAGATCACCTGAAGACATGGTCAGGCACAAGGGTCTTAAAGCTTATATAGTGACCGGTGAACACTGCGCTGTTTCGCTGATTCCTGGAATGCTGAATGGAATCCTTTTACGCGAGGAGAGATCTTATTCGGACGAAATGCTGCTCAGGCTTGGCGAGTTTGTTTCAAAGAATATCAACGATAAGTACATGCTTCCCGGTCTCTTCAGCGAGTTTAATGAATCGCTTGAATCCGAAATTCAGAGAGGGTAATCTCAGAGCCCTTTATGCGCAATTATCCAGGAGATATTTTTGTATTTGAATACGGAATAGTCCGTCCTTGATCCGCTGCTGTCATCGGACCAGCTGCTGTCCCTGTCAAGACTTGGAATATCAATTGCTTTAAAACCATAGTACTGTGAAAGAATTCTTGTCCTGTCTGCAGTAACACGGATAAGTCCTTCACGGCTGATAATATCTGTTTTTTCATCAAACAAACGGTTAATCCTGTCAATGTCGATCTGCAGTATGAGTGTTCCCTGGAATCCTTCCTCTGAAATTATGGGTACAGATACATACAGTCCCAGGATTGACGAGGCCGTGGACATCGCAGAGACATCTTCAAAGTGCACCATCTCCCTGCTAAGATAACATCTCCTGAGTGATGTATCTTCAAATCCTTTATTTATATTGCTCCCGAAGATACTGTCGTCTATGCGCGTATATATAATATCCCCGCTCCGGTTAATAAGTATGTAATCAAGGTATATTCCTTCAGTAACTGCGTTGATCATCTCAGTAATATTTTCGCGTTCAAGCAGATAATACTTTCTGCCTCCCGTATTCATCAGCTTAAGATGGGTCAGGTTGAATATGATTTTATCTTTTTCAACGACCTGTTTTGCCTTAACCGCGTCAGACTCGGCCGTTTTAAAAAATCCTTCAAGTGTTGAAAGATCAAACATAACAGGAGGTATGCTTACCTGCTTTTCAGGTGAGGCACAGGATAGAAATACAACTGCAGAAATAATTAGAAGCCTTTTCATGAAACACCGCCTTAAGCACAGAATCACCTGTCTTATTAATGTATCGAATAAGAGAGTGCGGTTCTTTAATTTATCTTGTTAAGCGGTGTATATTTTTCAAGAAAAACCCTGTTTGTTAAACCAAAACTTATAGTAAGCTTGAGATTGTCGCCGCTTCCTTCAATCTTCACCACGCGGCCCATGCCGAACTTGGGATGCATTACCTTTTCCCTGAGTGTGAATTTTGAACCTGAATCCCGTTCCCTTTCATGAGTCTCCTGTGATTCATCTTCAACCTGTACAGCACGCGGAGTATCGTTCCTTGCAGGCGCCTGCGCAACCGCCGGCCTGTTCTGCCACGGCTGCTGCCGGGCGCCGGAATCACCTGATCCGTAGAACTGCGAACTGTAATTCTTTATTTCGAGCAGCTTTGCCGGTATCTCTTCGATAAACCTTGACGGTCTTTTATATTCAGGCCCCATGTAGCTCCGCCGGAGATCTGCACTGGTCAGAAAAATTTTATCCATTGCCCGGGTGATCCCCACATAGCAGAGCCTCCTTTCCTCTTCAACTGCACTGTCCGTATCGATGCAGAGTTTATGCGGGAACGTATCCTCCTCCATCCCTGTAAGAAAGACAGCAGGAAATTCAAGCCCCTTGGCATTGTGGACTGTCATTAGCGTGACGCAATTTGTTCTGTCCTCTTCATCATCAACAGGGTTCTCCTCGGATGTATAAAGAGATATGTCCTGGATGAACTGTTCGGGTGTTGCCTGGGGGTCATGCTGTTCGTATTCAATTATACTGTTAAGAAGCTCGTCAAGGTTATCAAGACGCGACCTGCTGTCCAGTGTGTTCTCTTCGAGCAGGCTCTCCCTGTATCCGCTCCGGTCAATGATGCGCTTTACGAATGCCGAGAGTGAAATCTTCGCAGGCACTACGGCCATGTCTGCCGAAAGATTCTTGATGATATTCCTGAACTCATCGAATCCCTTAGGCACCTTGCCTGTCATTAACTCATCTTCGATCACCTTCCACTCGCTGAATCCGCCTGACGATGCGGTCTCCACGAGCTTCTCCTGCGAAGCCTTGCCTATACCGCGTGCAGGAACATTTATAATCCTGAACAGTGATACCGAATCATTCCTGTTCGCCAGAAATTTAAGGTAGGCGAGTATGTCCTTGACCTCCTTCCTGTCGTAAAACTTGAGGCCTCCCACGATCCTGTATGCGATATTCTCCCTGCGCAGAAAGTCTTCAAAAATCCTCGACTGCGCATTTGTCCGGTAGAATATCGCAAAGTCCCGGTTCTTCATTGCCTCTTTTGACTTGAGGGACTGGATCGTGTTTATGACAAACTCCCCTTCACCGTATTCATTGTTTGTCGCGCACCATACCACCGGCTCACCGTCACCGCGCGATGCCCGGACGTTCTTCTCTTTACGGTTTTTGTTGTTGCGGATTACCACCGATGCGGCTTCAAGTATCTGTTTTGTCGAACGGTAGTTCTCTTCAAGGGTGATAGACCTGGCGTTCTCATAATCCTTTTCAAAGTTCAGTATGTTCCTTATATCTGCACCGCGCCACGAGTATATGGACTGGTCATCATCACCCACAACGCAGATGTTTTTGCTGGCAGATGCAAGATACTTTGCAATAAGGTACTGCGAGTAGTTCGTGTCCTGGTACTCATCAATCATAAAGTAGTGCCAGTAGCGCTGTAGCTCCGCAAGTGCGTGGGGCGATTTCCGGAGAAGCTCGACGGTTTTAATAAGCAGGTCGTTAAAATCGAGCGCGTTGTTGTCAGCCATCTTCTCGTGGTATTTTCTGAATACCTCTTTAAAGTCAAAAGAGAAATAGTCCGGGAGCATAAGTGAAACATCACCTCCATCAAGGTATGATTCCTTATCCTTGACCTCGGAAATCCGCGAGGAGATCATTGACGGTTTTACCTTTTTGGGATCAAGGCGCATCTCCACCAGGATCCTCTTGATTACATCCTCCTGGTCGTGCGAATCATAGATTGTAAAATTTTTAGGAATGCCCGCACCCTCGCCAAACCTGCGCAGGATATAAACCGCAGCCGAATGGAAGGTCCTGACAAAAACACTGTTTCCCGAAGGGCCGGCAATTGTCATGACCCTCTTCTTCATCTCCTCTGCTGCCTTGTTTGTGAATGTCACGGCAAATATATTATACGGCTTCACACCCTTCTCGATCAGGTGGGCGATCCTGTGAGTTATAACCCTTGTTTTCCCTGAACCCGCGCCAGCGAGTATAAGAAGCGGACCCTCTGTGTGAAGTACAGCTTCGCGCTGGGTTTTATTCAGGTTTTCCAGTAGATCCATCAGGCAGAACTCTCTTTCGGTTTCAGCAGTATTTTATCAAATCAGACTTTTTGCGGATTTGCGTTAGATGAATAAATTATAAAAAATGGGTACATAATTGGGCAAGCTATAAATTCATCCAATAAAAAAATTCATTAATACCCATGAACATTTCGTAACGACAGGAGTGATTATTTTTAAGATACTTTAACCGGTTTCCCTTACGGAATTATTAACTGCCCGATTGCATAAATGAATTGAATTTAAAGAATATACCTGATATAACAAGTCACCACTTCATTTCCAGGAAGATTATATGACCGGCACAAACGTACAGAATCGTATCTCATCGCTTGACTTTCTGCGCGGAATCGCAGTTCTGCTCATGGTGCAGCAGCACACAGGCTACTGGTTCTGGCAGTCAGGCGGCAGCATCGGCGCCCTGATAACAAAGTACCCGGCCATGGTAACCATGAACGGACTTGGCGGGCTTGCGGCCCCGCTCTTCATCGCCCTTGCAGGTGCGGGTACAACCCTTTCATTCGCTTCGGGAAAAACAGACCGTGAGATCATTCTCCGGGGGATTCTACTCATTGTTTTCGGTTACCTGCTTAATATCATGACCCCTGCATGGTTTGCACCCTGGTCATGGTACGTGCTTCACCTGATCGGTTCCGGCATGTGCCTGTCGCCGCTTATGCGGAGAGTGAATTCATACTTATTGTTTATCCTCGCACTTGTAATTGCTGCATCGTCGGTTGCTCTTCTGGATTATTACGGAATGCCACGCTATTTCAGCAACAGCTTCATGCGCGGAACATTCAGCGCTGCAGGCATACTTAAACTGGCAGCATTCAGCGGCAACTTCCCTGTATTTCCCTGGATGGCTCTTTTCATTGCGGGGATGGCGGCTGGCAGGTGGATCTGCAGTGACAGATACATTAACATTTTAAAAACTGCAGGTGCTCTTCTTTTCATTGGTCTTTTACTTTTCCTGGTGAAACAGGGGGACTTTTCTTTTTTCAATAATTCCTGGGGCCGTCGCCTGCTCATGGTCAACCTCTACATGTATCCCGCGTATCCGGTGCAGTTTGCTGCACTCTCAGCAGTAACACTTTTGCTGATCTATACTGTTCTCATCGCGGGAAAAAAATACATCTTCAGTTCAGGGAACATTATCGTCCTGCTTGGCAGGGTCTCTCTGAGTATATTTATCATTCATATCGCTGTAATCAGGAATTTAATGGTTACAACCGGCTTGTGGCAGTCATTCTCCGCGGGCGCAACGGTTTTACTGCAGATTTTGGTGATTGCTGTAATAATGCTGTTCGTCTGTTTCTGGAACAGGAGAGAGTTCAGGTACGGGTTCGAGTGGTTAATGCGGAAAGTAAAGTAAACGCCCCTGAGAGTATTCGTACACCGCGATTATAAGCGGTGTATTTGTATCCGGTCTGTTCTCAATTCTTAATGACAGGGAGCTTTCCTTACCCTTGAATTTATTTATATCAGCTCCGGCAGCAATAAGCTGCTTTACAAGTTTATAATTGTTACAGCGCACTGCAGCCATGAGCGGGGTGTAGCCGTTAATGTCAGATACGTTTATGTTGTTACTACTGAATTTTTTCTGGTTTAAATTTTTATCAAGGTAATCAAGAGCTGCATGAAATAAGTATCAGCATTATTAGTAATAATTTTTTCATTCAGATTCTCCGGCAATAATATATTATCAGTGCTAATTCCTTAACCAATTTGCAGAATAAAAAGCTCTATTCCCGCCGCCTTCAGCGGCGGGGGAATTAAATTACCATATTACACTAAAAAGTATTTTCAGGAATAATTACTGATATTTTATAGAAATGATTTCAATTCAGGAAAACACAATTTGCAAAAAGGCATTGATAATTTAATATCCATGCCTTCAAGCATCCCGGACCTGGTTGATGTAATCCTGACTTATATCCTGTTGCCGTGCTTCAGGGCAACAACAACTGTCTTCTGTAGCAGCTTCTCACCTATACCTGATGTTTTATCAAGTTCCATCCTCTTAAGATAGGGAATTGCTTTCTCAGGAACCGGCTTCAGAAACTCGGCCAGCACTTTCCCTGTTGCCTTAAGCGGTTTGGTCTCCTTGAGCACCTTGAGCATCTTAAGTGAAGCGCCAAGGTCAAACTCCTGGTCAGTAAGATCTGTGCCGAACGGGAAAAACTTAAATATCCCCTTTGCCTGGTACCTGGTAACAAATTCGACAATTTTCTCCGGATAGTTGTTCCTGTACTCCGCGGGTATTTCGTATGATTGCGGAAGCTTGCCGGCCTTCTTGGCCTGCTTGAGCAGTTTAGCCTGGAACCTTGAGTCCGCGATATTTATCATTGCCGCGATTACCTCCTTGTCTGGCTTACCTTTTATGTCGGCAATCCCATACTCGGAGACAACTATATCGCGCAGGTGTTTCGGCACTGAGCAATGACCGTAACTGAACACGACATTTGACCTGAGCTTTTTACCCACACCGCGTGTGCTCCTGATAAGCATTATAAGCCGTGCATCAGGCAGGGCATGGGCCATGGCAACAAAATTATACTGGCCACCAATGCCGCTTATCACGCGGCCGTCCTCAAGCTGGTCTGAAGCGATCGCACCGAATACGTTTGCAATCATTCCCGAGTTTATAAAGCGGCCGTCCTTTCTCTGCAGCGACCTCAGCACCTCGTCTCCGTACAGCTGGTTGACCTTCTCTACCCCGGACATCCCGAACTGTGAACGTTCCTCCTCGCTCATTGAATTAAGTTCTTCGTAGAAAGCCTTGGGACCTATAAAAAAGGCCCCAAGTATCACCTGGCCGTTCTTCATCTCTTTACCAAGAAGTTTTTTTACCTGCGCCAGTTTCTCCGGCACATTAAGGTCTGTAGAGTATTTTGCATCCCCGTCAAAAATGATCCCGTCTTTATATGAAAGACCCTCTTTCAGAATCCCGAATTTTGTGAGCATATTAAAATCAGTCTGACGCAGCCTGCTGTGAATACCCTTCTTGTCATGAAGCAGTTCAAGTATATTCTCCGGAATATTGTCTGCCGCGAGTTTTCCCTCGTTGATAAGTTGCATCAGTGGAATATTATCAAACACCTTGCGCTTGAGTATGCCTCGCTTGTAAAGCTGCATGAATGCGTCCACGAACATCTCCGATGAACCATATAGACCCTGTTCGAATGCTCCTGTACCGCCGATTTTATTAATCAGCGCCCCATAGCGTTCAAGGATGCCCGAATTTTCAAGAATCTCCTGGTATAGTGCGTTGTTTGAATGTCTAAGGTCAAGGCCAGCCACTATCGCATCACCCAGTGCCCCTATCCCCACCTGGAGTGTTCCCCCATCCCTGATCAACGTGCTCACCTGGAGACCAATTATATGGTCTCTCATCATAACCGGGTCTTTGGGTGGCGCGAAGAGTTCATAATTATACTGCGGTCCCTTGAGTACAACGTCAAACGCTTCCACGGGGTAAACTGCATCGCCGTACATGAACGGCATCTTCTCGTTTGCCTCTGCGATGATTGCACCCTTCATTCCAGTTGCCCTTATGCTGTCTACTAACCCGTTAGCCTGGACGCAGATGTCAGTATTGCAGCCCATTGAAAGCATAAGCTTACCGTCAATCTCCCTGCAGCCCACGAGCTGGCCGAATACATTCACCCCCATGTTGAAAGCATCCCTGACAACATGTGTATAATTGGAACTCATGTGGTTCTGCTGTGCCTGGTGATTATTCAGGTATCCCCCGGCCTTGTTGAAAAATTCATAAATCTCAACATTCCCGGGAAGCCTGCCCGCCCTGAAGTCGAGCATATAATCGAACTGAGGAGAATTGCCGAAGAGTCTCTCTGCCAGGGGATTTATGAACCGCTTTTCAAGTTCATTGGTACCCACGGGTCTTTCAAGGGCAAGGGCTGTTAAAATTTTGAGCTTGATTTCGGGGTCCTCTTTTGCACGTTTGTAAAGCTCGTTGATAAACATTACCGGCTTTCCAAGCGCAAGGGTCATGGCGAAAGTAATATCTTTTCCTACGTGTTCAATCACCCTGTCTACGGTTTTAACTACGTCATCAGTAATAACTCCTCTTACTCGGTCCATGTGCTATCCTCTTATTTTGAGATTTTTGGCGGTTATTGCTGAACATATATCAGCGGTAAGGGGGGATTGTTTTTTGCTCGAGACTGAATTCCCCGTGTTTGATCCTGTCAGAGTTCAGGAATAACCGGATAAGGTAACCGCCGATTATCAGGCAGCGTGCGTTATATAAATAAAAACCGACCAGCCGGTTTTTATTTATATAATAGACATTTTCCACGAAGCGTCAACTTTTTTATCAAAAATAGAGCCCGTTCTCTTAAAAATTTCCTTTTTTGAACTATCACATTAAATATCATGGGTTTTTACAAACAATCATATGACATACGCTGAAAACAAAATATGCGGTTAGTTTATTTTAATTGCAAAACGTGTTAATTAACTTATACATAAAAGCAGGAGGCGACTCTGCAGTGGATAAAACTTTTTCACTTTTTATTGATCTCGATAAATTAAAAAACAGCAAAGACAGTATTATTGATCTTACCAGATCAATGGACAGCTCGCTTGAAGTCTATTCAGAACCGGGATATAGCGATCCTGAATTTAAAATCAATGATTGGTGTTCTATTCATGACAGGGGATTTCTTGTATCACAGGTGATAATGGGTACTCAGACAGGGACTCATATCGACGCGCCGGCACATTTTATTGAAGAGGGCGCAACAATGAATAGTCTCATACCCGGTGATCTAATGGGCAGATACTTCTTAATCGATATGGATAACAGCAGTTTTGACGAATCAGTAATCAGCAACTATACCGGTGAATCCTTTCTGTTCATTAAAAGCTGCAGGTCAAGGGCAATGCTCTCGCGGAATTTTTTTGAACGTCTGCTTTCACTGAATGCGAAGGTATGGGTTACTGCAGGTGAATGCGGGATCATCAATGAAGAGGAATTCAGTTTTAACAGGGGACTGGCTTTTATGGGAAAATTCCTGGTTGAGGATCTTGACATGAATATGGCAGCAAAGATTTCGAAGGGCGGATACATCTTTGCCATGCCGCTTAAGTTGATGGATACAGGGGGAGCTCCATGCCGGGTGGCTGTTATTCAGGGAAAACAGCAAACTCCGGGCACACGTAAAAGTTTAGCAGATTACTGAGACGTTTTAAACATTTCACATACATTCCTAACCTGGGCAGGCATACCAACCAGCATTACAATATCGTCTGCGTTCAGCACCGCATCTCCATCAGGATTATGAATTACATCGCCCCCATTGTATATGGCCAGCACTGTCACACCGTATTTTTTTCTTATTGCCAGGTCCAGTATTGATCTGCCGTCGGCTGAAGATCCGCCTTCTACCCTGTAGCTCACCATCTCCATTCCTTTTATCAGGTTACGCTGATCGGCCGGTGTAATAGATTCTATTGATGCTGTACGGAGCATATGGTATCCGTCAGACCTGACTATATCAACCAGTGAAGTTATGTCATTTTCGGGGATGTTGAATTTTCTGAGCAGCCTTGTGAATATCTCCACCGATGTTTCAAACTCCTCAGGTATGACCTCGCTGGCCCCCAGCGCAAAGAGGTCATTCACCTCTTTGACAAATCTTGTTCGTGCAATTATATATACATCGGGATTGAGTTTACGTGCCGTGGCAATAACGCGCCTTGCTGAGGGCGCGTCAGGGACTGTGGTCACCAGCACTCTTGCCACGAGGATATTGGCGTGCCTTAAGACCTCCTCGTTCGAGGCATCTCCGTAGATTATCTTTTCACCCTTTGCCAGTTCTTTAATTACGGTTTCCGGATTGGTTTCGATGATCAGGTAGGGAATACCTGCAATGCGCGCCGAACGGGAGACGTTCCTTCCATTTATTCCGTAACCTATTATTATCAGGTGGTCATTCAGATTATGATCATCGGGCTCCTTTGCAATGCTGCTCATACTGTAGGTCTTTCGGTCAATCCATGACAAGAGAGGAGTCTTCATCAATTTATTAATCAGCGGCGTGGAGTAGTTTAAAATAAATGATGAAAATACCATGGTTATTATGGACATTGATAGTATTGTCTGGTATTCTATTGAATTGAGTATTTTATAATCGTATCCTACCTTTGAAAGTATGAATGAAAATTCACCTATCTGCGACAGGGCAAATCCAACAAGAATAGATGTGCGCAGGGAAAAACCAAGCAGTAATACAGATATAATAGCAATGATAAACTTAACCAGAATAATTGCAAGCCCGCCTCCAAGCACAACCTGCCATGATCCAAGCATAAAGCGTATGTCTATGAGCATTCCGATCGATATGAAGAATATACTGGCAAAAACGTCGCGGAACGGAATAATGTTTCCCATTGTTTCGTAACTGTATTCAGTTTCGGAAATTATAAGTCCCGCAAGGAAAGCCCCCAGTTCAAGAGAAAGACCGATATAAAATGTAAGCCCTGCAACAGCGAAACAGGTTACAACAGATCCGAGTATGAAAAGCTCACGGCTCCTGGTACGTGCAAGCTGGTAGAATATCCACGGGGCAATCCATTTTAACATTGCAAAAACAAATGCTATGAGACCTACACTTTTCAGCCCGAAGAGGAGCAGTGTATTGTCGGAATTACCCTCAACGCCTGCAAGCACGGGAGTTATGAGCATCATTGGTACCACTATTATATCCTGGAAAATCAGGATAGCAAGTACGACACGTCCATGCGGTGTGTCCAGTTCAAGTTTCTCCTGGTATATCTTCATCACGATGGCTGTACTGCTGAGCGCGATGAGAAAACCGTAAAAGAGCGACTGGTTAAATCCGTTTACGTAAAAAAGCGTTCCGGTGATAACTCCGATCGTTAATAAAACCTGGAGCGTGCCTCCAAGAAGTACTGTCCTGCCTATCTGCATAAGGTTCTTGATGGAGAACTCAAGACCTATGGTGAAGAGCAGCAGAATTATCCCCACTTCGGAGAGGATATGGACATCGTCCGGGTTGCTGGTGATTCCGAGGAGACCAGATCCGGCAAGTACACCTGTAATCAAAAAACCTATGATAGACGGAATATTTAACCTGTTACAAATGTATACAACAGTGACTGCCAGTGAAAAAATAATTATCAGTTCCTGAAGAATGCCCATCAAAAATCTCCTGAATACATGTTTAACATTTTTGTATACACATAAAATATTATACCCTGCTCAAGATGTAAAGTTATTTTAAACGCAACGTCATCCAGCCGTCAGTCCGGGAGGTGTTAGAGTTAACATAAAATTTTTTTATATTTTTCGTTGATATAAATCCTGTTCTATTATAATTGTTTATCATTATATGCACGGGGTGGAATAAATGAAAATCCGTTATGCACAGTTTACTGATAAATACGGCAAGGATATAATCGACATTTTCAACTATTACATAGAAAACAGCTTTGCCGCGTTTCCGGAACAGGCACTGCCCCATGTCGCATTTCCTGTTATGCAGAGCCTTGCAAAAGATTACCCCGCGTTTATTCTTCTGGATGATGATGCGGACTCAAAGTGTGTGGGATTCGGCTTTCTCAAATCATACAATCCCATGCCGGCATTCAGGTACACTGCAGCCTGCACTTATTTTCTTCACCATGATTATACAGGAAAAAACCTCGGTTCATCGGTCCTTGCAAAACTTGAATCGGAAGCCATTACCAAAGGAATCCGCACACTCCTTGCAGAGATATCCTCTGAGAACCCGGGCAGCATCGACTTCCATAAACAGAACGGTTTTGTGGAATGCGGCAGGTTCAAGGGCATTGGTTTTAAAATGAATAAAACATTCGACGTAATCTGGATGCAGAAGAAACTGCAGCCCTGAAATTTTTCTTTATTTTTACATTCAATAGTTTTCAACTGGTTCTATAGCGGCTATCGATTGAATTAATATACATGACGTCACTGCGAGGCCTGAAAGCAAGCATTATAGAAACATTATGTTTCGTGCTTGCAGGCTGCCATCGTGGCAGCACTGCCGTGGCAGTCTGTTCAGGGAATACCCGGTTTATTATACTAAACACATTTCTGCCGGACCAGATTGCTTCACTTCGTTCGCAATGACAGGACTAATATAGTTGTTAACTGCTATAAATAACATTAACCGGTAAAATTATGCAGCTCGACATAGACCCGCGCGCAAAGGGACTCATCTTTGACCTGGACGGCACACTGGCAGACTCGATGCCCATACACTTCAAGGCATGGAAACAGACCGCTCTTGAGCACGGATTTGTCTATACCGATGAACTTTTCTTCGGTCTGGCAGGAATACCCACGCACAAGATAGTACCAGTTGTTAATGAACGACTTGGACTTAAACTTGATCCTGTTCTTTTTTCCCGCCGCAAAGAGGAACTCTTCCTGGAATACCTAGAAGAGGTTGGACCCATAAAACCTGTAGCCGACATCGTGTATAAATACCACGGCAGGCTCCCCATGTCAGTCGGGACTGGCGGTAAAAGATATATTGCTGAGATTACGCTTAAGATGATGGGCTTTGACAAATATATCAGTATTATTGTTTCAGCAGATGATGTTGAACATCACAAGCCCTGGCCTGACACCTTTCTTAAATGTGCAGAGCTCATGGGGATTGAACCGCGGTACTGCCAGGTGTTTGAAGACGGCGAAATGGGGCTTCTTGCAGCTGAAAGGGCCGGGATGATTGTTACCGACATCAGGCCGTTTGTATAAAACAGGACAAGGGGCTGCAGCCCCTTATTCTATTTAGCAGTCTTTATCCTGTAGACTTCAATTTCATTATCAAGAAAATTGGTAAATGCAAGCAGCCTGCCATCAGGAGAAATGTCGAGTCCCGTGGGCTGGTTCTTGCCCCAGATCCAGTCCTTTATTTCAAAGGTTTCTGTATCGATCACAAAAACTTTGCCGAAAACCGGTCCCTTCTTTAAATAAGTTTCAGGATTATTAGGCCCGCGCGATGAAACGTAAAGGTATTTTCCGTCTGGTGAAAGTTTTGCCGTGTTGAGTTTTTTATCAACGGGTATCTCTTTCAGGACCTTGTCGTCAGCAGCATTTATGATATAAACGCTTCCCCTGTACATGTCTGTCACATAGAAGAGGTTCTTCTTTCTATCCAGGAGTATATGGCGCTTCGCTCCAAACGGAAAGTTGAATGTTTTTATAATCTTCATGGTGTTAATATCGATCTTCTGAAGCTGGCCGTTGCTGAAAATGCAAACGTACAGGTACCTGTTGTCGCTGGTCACAACCATTCCCCTTGGGATTCCTGCCACCTTTATTTTTTTAAGCACCTTGTGCTGCTCCACATCAATAACAGATATATCATGTGACTCCCAGTTCGATGCAAAGGCAAGTTTTCCATCAGGGGTAACCGCGATAATTTTTGTCCATATACCCTTAGTGTCAATTGTCATCTTGTATGTAAAATCAGTCATATCAACAACATGGATCGCGTTCGCGGCCATCTGTGATATCCACATCTCTTTACGTTCAGGAAGAAAAACCACCTCTACAAAATTTCTCAGCTTAACGTATTTTTGCGGGAACTCCACTGTCTTGACCTTTTTGAAATCGCTGACAGAAAAAATATCAACACCGGCACCCTCAAGGAGTGCACTTATCAGATACTTACCGTCCGGAGTAAACTCGACAGACTTGGGGTGCATGCCGGTGCTCAGTTCTGCGACCTGTTCAAGCATGGATGTCTGCTTCTCAAGCTTCACCTCTATCTCTGAGGTTCTTTTAGTTATATTGAATTTCACCCTCTTATCAAGGTAACCGCTGCTCTGGAAAAGGAATTCATGCTCACCTTCACCCAGGTTTATCATTTTCAGGTACTGGGTAACATTCTGGAGCTTTACAGGGGCTCCGTCAATGCTCAGGTTATATTGTTCCGGGAAAACCTTCAGGTTTATGCTTTTTGATGCGGCATAAAGCATAGATGAACATACTGCAAATACCAGCAGTAATATGATTCTTTTGTGTTTCATTGTTTTATCCTCATGTGAAAACCTGAAAACAGGGGGTGTTATTAATCAATAATTTTTTTGGAAGATTTTTAACGAATCAGATGAGTCCGCCGCCCTTATTCGAAGATGAACCTGTAAGATACTCGCTCTCCCCGATATTCTTCATAATCCTGTTATAAGCGTCGATCATGTCTTTACGTGTTATTATCCCCTCGAGCTGGTTGTTGTTTTCAGGAATGACAACCGGAATATTTTCTATATCGTACTGCCTGACTTTTTCTATTGCCGATGATAACGGTTCATGCGGGGTGATTACAGGGATATCCATTATCAGGTCATTGGCTATGAGCAGATCTGTCAGGTCATTATCCATGAGCGCCTGCCGTATATCCTTGAATGTGATTATACCGATGAACCTGTTCATGTCGTCTACAACAAAGAGATCGCCGTACTTTGCATTAAGGATTACTTCAAGGAGTTCCCTGAAAGGGGTTCTGTAGCTCACCACGTCCATATCAGTTTTCAGGATTTCACCTGCCTCGATCCTGCTGAGTATATCAACCTCTGCGCGTTTGCTCACATCTATGTTATCATCCATGAGCTCCTGCGTGTATATGCTCATCTTCTTCCTGTAGAGGAGAACCAGGTGGGAGATTATGGACACGAGCATCAGCGGCAGGATAAACCTGTAGTCGTTTGTAACTTCGAATACAAGGAGTATGGCAGTAAGCGGAATGGAATTGATACCGGCAAGAACGCCTCCCATCCCCGCGAGCGCGAAAGCAACCGGGTCAAGCCCTGTATGAAAAAAGAGATTAACCGTGTCCGAAAAGACGTAGCCAAGCAGAGCTCCTATAACAAGGGATGGTGCGAATGTTCCTCCGTATGCCCCGGCCTGTACAAAGAGCGCGAGCAGTGCCACTTTCAAAAACAGGAGAACAAAAATATCCGTACGCGTAAAAGATCCGTGTATTAGCGAATCAATAGTATTGTAGCCTATACCGAAGAGTGTGTAGTATTTAAGCAGTATCAGGCCGAATATAAAAGTAACAGGTATCAGTCGTATGTATGGATTCGTTAGTTTAAATTTTTCATCAAAAATATACTCGATTTTATCAGACATGTAAAAATAGAAAAGCGAAACAAGTCCGCACAGTACTCCAAGCACTACGTAAAAGAAGTACGAAAAGTAATCACCAGTGGTATATACAGGTATCCTGAAAACACTCACATCACCCAGCAGGGAACGTGAAATTATATCAGCCACAACCGATGAAATTATGAGTGCGCTAAGCGCCCTGTTTTTCAAATCGTTAAGGAGTATAACCTCGATGCCGAAGAATACCCCGGCTATCGGCGCATTGAACGCTGCCGCAATCGCGGCACCCCCTCCTGCCGCTGTGTACATGACCATGTCATTTTTATTAAGCTTCATCAATTGCGACAGGTAGGATCCGATTCCGCCGCCGATCTTCGCAGCTGGACCTTCAGGACCGAGCGGCGCACCGGTTCCAATTGCTATGATGGGTGCAAAAAGATGAAAAATCGTCTCTTTGATCGGGATGAACCCGTTCTTAAGGAGCACGGCCCTTATAACGCTCATCACCCCCTTCTCCCGGGCGATTAAAGGGAAGAACCATGTCATTGTGGCGCAGATGAGTCCGCCGATGACAGGAATCATTATCACATAGTAATCAGGTACACCCAGCAGCGCCTTGAACCTGTGCGGTTCAAAAAAGTTTCTCATGCGCTCGAGGAGGTAATGAAAGAGCACCGCACCCATGCCGGCCACTACCCCGACTATGACCGATATCTGGATGTGGTTAATATACCTGTATATATCAGAGTGAAAATAATGTCTCTTGAGCTTATTGATCATTTTTTATTTGGCCATAAAACTTCTGCCGCAGTGCGCACACTTCTTTGCCCATAGACGGTTCCCTGTGCCGCAGTCAGGACAGAACCCGGGCTTTCTGAAAGGACTCATTTTCCCGTATTTTTTCAGCCTGCGCGCTGCGTTTCTTGAAAGAATAAACGCAAAGACCATTGCCACAACGATCATCCAGGGATTATCAGGGCTGATGAACTGCAGGTAATTATATAACGCGTGGATCAGGGCCGCTATTGTCACATAGGGGATGAGTGTAGCAAAGTACCTGCCATTCTTCATGTACTTCGCCTTTGCTATCCCCGATCCCCATATTGCAGCAAGACCTATATGCAGGGGCATTGCAGTGACCGACCTTAGCACCAGTGTCGCAAGCCCGCCGGCCATGGTATACTCTATGTTTTCAAACGCCGCGAATCCAAGGGCGACTGACATTGAATAGATCAGGGCATCAACAGGCTCATTGAATTCATTCAGCCTTTTGAGTATCAGCACAGAGAGCGCTGCTTTCCAGAACTCTTCGTTAAATCCCACAAAGAGAGTGAAATAGATATACTGCTCATTAGATACCTGGGCCGTTGCCGTGTGATGCATGAAATCGATCGCCCCGGTCAGCCAGGCTGCAATTGTGTTAAGGAATGCCGCAGGAACAGAACTGAAGAATCCCCCTGCAATTCCCACGAGTATGACCAGGAACACAGGCTCAGGCTCAAGCCTGTCGTACCTGTATATCAGGTAGAACCATATTGCTGCGCTGATGATTATTGAAAGATATATGATACTCATGATCTCCCCGTCTACAGGTCAGGGCCGGATTATCAGCCCGACAATTACATATAACAAAAAAAGTGCCCTGATGTAAAGTAATTTAGAAAAATAATTGATTTACACCTGTTTAAAACAGCATTACCGGGTTATTAAAGCTGCATACATGAAGCATTCTGAGTATATAGCTTCACTTAAAATACTTCTTGAATAATTGGTTTTTAATAGTTAGTTTAGTAACAGTCATAATAAAATCAACCGGAGGATATATGGGAATAATAATGTTAATAATAGTCGGTCTTGCTGCGGGCTACCTTGCAGGCTTAATCTGGAAAGGGGGCGGATTCGGACTTATTGGCAACCTTCTCGTTGGCGTGGCAGGATCTTTCCTCGGAAGGTTTTTGTTTAACCTCGTCGGTTTCGCTGTTTACGGATTTATTGCGCAGATTGTTGCAGCGATTGCAGGCGCTATAGTCCTTTTGTGGATTATCAACAAGATCCGGTAGGAATTTCGTTAATTAAGTATTGAAAACCAGGAGAACCCTTTGAAAAAACTTACAGGATTCATGATCACATTAACCGCTGTTCTGTGGATAGGCACTGTTAATGCACAGGATATTATCACAAACTCTGTTGTAAAAATATACACCGTGTCAAGCAGCTACAGCTACGAAAATCCATGGCAGATGTCTGGCCAGTCAAAGGGGACAGGTTCGGGCTGTATAATCGAGGGGAACAGGATACTCACTAACGCCCATGTCATAAGCAACAGCACGTTCCTGCAGGTCAAGAAGGCAGGCGAAGCCGAAAAGTATATCGCGCGGATTGTGTCTGTGTCTCATGAAAGTGACCTGGCCATACTTACTGTTGATGACCCGGCATTCTTCAAAAATTCTTCGCCCATAAAAATCGGTGAACTGGCACAGGTGCGCGACAAGGTTGCGGTCTACGGCTTCCCCACGGGCGGTGACGAGATGAGCATCACTGAAGGTGTTGTCTCGCGGATAGAACAGCGCAATTACGCGCACAGCAGTGCCAACCTGCTGACATGCCAGATCGACGCGGCCATAAACCCGGGCAACAGCGGAGGCCCTGTTATTATTAATAACATGGTTACCGGCGTCGCATTCCAGTCAGCATCAATGGGGGAGAACATCGGCTACATGGTACCCGCGCCTGTAATCAAGCATTTCCTGAGCGACATGGCTGATGGTAAATACGACGGTTTCCCTGAACTCGGCATAAAGTTCCAGGACATGGAGAATCCGGCTCTCAGGGAAAAGTACGGCATGAAGCCTGAGCAGTCCGGTGTAATGGTTATCGATATACTGATCGATTCTCCGGCCCGGAATATACTGTCCGTGGATGACATTGTACTTTCAATCGACGGAGTGCCTGTAGCTAATGACGGAACAGTTGAATTCAGGAAGGGAGAGCGGACTTCTCTGAACTATGTTGTCCAGAAGAAACACATTAATGATTATGCCGTTATGACAATTCTCCGCAAAGGGGCTGTCAGGGATGTACGTGTGCGGTTAACGGTAAACATGAACTCAACACGGCTTGTTCCGTTTGAACAGTACGATGTCAAACCTGCATATTACATCAGCGGCGGACTTGTCTTTTCACCTCTTACTAAAAATTACCTGCTCGAATGGGGCCGGCAGTGGTTCTTCAGCGCTCCCACAAAGCTGCTTTACTATTACCAGAACGAGGTGCGGAAGGAGGACCGTAAGGAGGTTATACTGCTTGTTAAGGTACTGGCCGATGAAATCAACCTGGGCTACCATGACCTTGAGAACCTGGTGATTGTAAAAGTCAATGACCGCAGGGTATCAACCATGAGTGATGTTGTAAAGGCATTTGAAGAGAATAAGGGCACCTACCATGTCATTGAGGACGATACAGGCGTGAAGATAATCATAAGGCGCGAGGCTGCAGAGAAGTTCAGCCAGCGGATACTGGACACCTACAGGATAGATTCCGACAGGTCTGCGGATCTGAAAAAATAGAATCCGGCCGCGGGCATTAAGTATACCGAAGCAATAGATACTGCTACTGAAACAATAATGCTGCGGTTGAACCAGCCCGTAAGATTTCCACTACGCAATGATGACACGGCAAAAGTTTCATCTGTTATCCCGAATTCTATTACCGGGAATTCCGGCCTGCTGACATTTACCTTTGCAGAGAGCGAGGCACTCATCAGCAGGTGCCTGAAATTAAACAGGCAGACCCGCTGTAATTCCCTCTTTCAATCCGGTTCCATCCATATAATCCTGCAATTCACCTCATTGACTTATTAAAAAAAATTCTGTTACAAAAAGTGTCAATTACTAGATCGAAAATATTTTTGAATCAGCCGGAGAGGTTTATTATAATAAAAGTGTCTTTCGGGAATTGAATAAATTCTATGAAATCCGGGAGGAGATCATGACAATAAAATGGCGCTTACAGCAGAAAACCGTATCGGCTGAAGAAGCGGTACGAATAGTAAAATCAGGAGACGTTATCCATTACGGCGAATTCGCACTCTTCCCCAGGCTGCTTGACCAGGCCCTTGCAAAGCGTACTGAAGAGCTTTACGATGTGGAACTGCGCAGTACATGCTACACACAGGTTCCCGAGTGCGTAAAAAATGATCCGGCGCGGAAACACTTTATCATGGAGGATTACCATTTCGGCGGAGTTTCCCGGCAGCTGTTTAAAGATAATCTTGTAAGCTACATTCCCATGCTCTATCACCAGATGCCCAGGATAATCCGCAAATATATAGATATAGATGTGGCATTTCTGAGCGCAGCACCCATGGACAGCCGGGGTTTCTTCAACTTCGGGCTTTCCAATTCACTGACATCTGCGGTCATAAGCAAGGCCAAAAAGGTAATCATTGAAGTAAATGAAAACGTGCCGGTCTGCCTTGGCGGTAACCAGGAGATGATCCATGTCAGCAGGGTGGATTACATTGTGCACGGGGAACACCCGCAGCTGCTGCAGCTCTATTCTGATGAAACAAAAGATGTGGACAGGGCCATAGCAGGCCATGTACTTGCCGAGATCGAGAACGGCTGCTGCCTGCAGCTTGGTATTGGTTCGCTGCCCAACACTGTGGGCGCCCTGATCGCTGAAAGCAACCTTAAAGATCTGGGCATTCATACCGAAATGCTTACAGATGCCTGTGTTGATCTTTATGAGGAGGGTACAATCACCGGCGCGAAGAAGGAGATCGACACGCATAAGATGACATATACATTTGCAATGGGTACTCAGAAACTTTATGATTTTCTGGATAAAAACACAATGTGCGCTTCATACCCGGTCAGCTGGACCAATGATCCTCGCTGGATTGCGGCGAACAGCAAAGTTGTAGCTATCAATAATGCCCTGGAGATCGACCTGTTTTCGCAGGTTGCGTCTGAATCTGTAGGAACGCGCCAGATATCAGGAACAGGGGGGCAGGTGGACTTTATATACGGCGCATTCAACTCCCACGGAGGCAAGGGACTGATCTGTTTCTCTTCAACCTATACGGCTCCAGACGGCACAACACAATCCCGCATCAGGCCAACTCTGTCTCCGGGAAGCATAGTGACGTGTCCCAGGACCGTTGTATCCTACGTGATAACTGAATACGGTACTACCCAGCTTAAGGGTAAGTCAACATGGCAGAGAGCTGAATCACTAATCAATATAGCTCACCCGGAATTCCGCTCTGAACTTATAAAAGCTGCTGAAGAGATGAATATATGGCGGAGATCTAACAGGATTTAACTTTCAGCTTTAAAACATTCCTAATTAACATCATTTCCCTCAGAACTGCCGGAGTTTACCAGCATTACCTGTTTCGGCAGTTTCAAATTCCATTCCTGATTTTAAACTTAAATCAAGATCCGTCATTAATATATTCTGCACGGGCAATCCGCCACCCGGATAATTAAACTGAATAAATTGAAAGATTATTAAGATAATTCTAAAATAATGGAACTTTCCCGCTGGAACAGGGGTCTAACTATTAAAATGAAACAAAGGAGTCAATTTATGAAAACAATAAGAAAATTTCTTTTAATAATATCAGGTTTGATCCTGGTGCTTCCTGCTGCTTTATCTGCTGCACCGGGATATTGTAACTGGGCTTACGGCCCGGGATGGCATCGCGGAATGTTTTTCGGAGGAGGTATGTTTATGTGGATATTTAATATATTAATACTGGGTGTTGTAATTTTCCTTGCAGTACGGTTTTTCAGGCACGGTTCATTCTCCGGTGCCGGTAATGAGACAGCATTAGATATCCTTAAAAAAAGACTGGCGAAGGGTGAGATTACCAAGGATGAATATGAAGCTCTGAAGAAGGATATTATTTAGGTGTCCGCGTATTTTATAAATGCATCCGCCGCTAAGGCGGAGGCTTTTATAGATGAATACCAGTGTGCGGTAAAACTATAGTGTAGTAATAGAAGAGGCGTTTTTTAACCGCCTCATTCTATTGTTTTTCAAGAAATTCAATGTAGTGTTTTATCTGTGCCCTGGACCAGTTCAACTGATCTATTAAATGAAGTATAACCGGAACCGCTTCATCATTAACACCGAAATCCTCTTTCAAATCCCTGATAAGAAGTATCCTGGCAATATCCTCTTCATCTAAAAGTTTTTTTTGCTTATCAGCGGGTGTAATCCACTCCCTTTCGATGCAATCGCATATAAAATATTCATCCACCTGATATATTTCGATAATTTCAGTAATCTCATGTGTTATCTTACATGTCATGGTTATCTCCCCGGATTATTATATTTCCCTTGGATTATATGAATGTTTTTTACTCCAGGTCTTTATGAATTCACGTAATTCATCATCAACATGATCAGGCAGAACCAGTTTCACAATTACAATCTGGTCACCGCGTGTTTTATCTTTCCCTGAAGGTATTCCTTTTCCTTTTATACGAAGTCGTGCCCCGGAATTAACACCTGGCGGGATAGTAACATTAACAGTTCCTTCTATTGTCGGGACCTTAATCTTTGCTCCATTAATTGCTTCATCAAGGCCCAGCGGTATTTCAATTTCAAGGTTGCTGCCGTTTATTTTAAAGACCTCCGATGGCTTAATAAGTATCTCAACATAGGCATCACCAGCTTTTCCCTTACCAGCCCCCGGTCCGCCCTGATTTTTAAAACGTAATTTTTCTGTATTGCTTATCCCTGCCGGAATCTTTACCTTTAATCTTTTTCCATCAGCAAGCATTATCTCTTTCTCTGCGCCAAGAACCGCGTCCTTAAGGTCTATCTCCATTTTGTATAGATGATCCTGTCCGGGAAAATCCATTCCTCCACCGCCGCTGAACCCGGAAAAAAAAGACTTCAAAATATCCTCGGGATTTCCGTCAAACTGGTATGTATAGCGTCCGCCGCCATTTTGGAAATCATTGTAAAACGGTCCGCCTCTTGCCGAGGAGCCTGTGAATTGCTCGTCATAAATTCCTTTTTCATATTTTTCACGAGCATCTTTATTCTCAATCAGTTTATACGCAATGGAGAGCTCTTTGAATATCTGTTCTGCTTCTTTTTTATCCGGATTTAAATCAGGATGATACTTTTTAGCGAGAGCCCTGTAAGCCTTCTTTATCTCTTCATCTGTTGCGGTTTTTGGAACACCGAGAATTTCATATGGATCTTTCATTGCAGATTCCCGTCTTCTTGCATTAATACACACCTTTTATAAAACTAATATCAAGATAGTTAATTCCGTGGTAAATATTTTAAAAATACTGAATAATGGCGATTAAGGAGTACAAATGTAACGAAAACTGTAAAAAACCCATTCAATTGACCCGGGTCATTGTTTTAATTCTACTTCATGTTACTTTTAAAATATGGAATTACTACTAATCAAAGTTATACGGGGGGAATTATGGAATTGGCAAGTAAAGATCTGATTCACGAACATGAGGCTATACTGTTTGCCCTTAAAGTGCTGGAAGAAATCTGTAACAGAATTGAGTCCGGAAAAGAGGTGCCTGTACAGGATATAACTGATTTAATAGACTTTATTAAACTCTTCGCTGACAAGTGCCATCATGGCAAAGAAGAGAACTTTTTATTCCCTGCAATGGAGGAGGCGGGCATTCAGAAACAGAACGGGCCTATTGGTGTAATGCTCATGGAACATACAAGCGGCAGGGAATTTATAAAAAATATGCAGACAGCTGTCTCAGGCTCTGCAATGAATAAACCGGAGTTTGTTAAGTCCGCAAGAGGGTACATATCCCTTCTGCGGTCTCATATTGAAAAAGAAAATAATGTTCTATTTCCTATCGGAGACGTGAAAATCTCCCCCTCAAAACAGAAAGAGCTCCTGGAACAATTTGAAAAGTTTGAAGATGAAGTAATAGGAAAGGGAAAGCATGAAGAGCTGCATAAACAGCTTCATGAATTTAATCTTAAGTATCTGAAAACTGATCACTGATAATACTCACCCCATATGGTCTTCCGCCGTTATTTAAGAGGTGGAGGTGAAATAATACAGTTTTTATTTCTCTCCGCTTCATTTTGTAACAAAAACCTGGTAATATTACTAACTATAAAGTCTTGACATTATAAAACAGGATCATAAAAAAATATTTATAAATGTTAACGGAGTAATGCAATGTTTAAACGTGTATTTCTATTTCTTGCAACAAACATACTTGTAGTACTTACAGTCAGCCTGATTCTTAATCTCCTGCTCCCGGCCATGGGAATAAAGGTGGGCGGCGGTATATACGGGCTGGCAATTTTCTGCGGTGTTTTCGGTATGGTTGGCGCGTTCATATCGCTTGCAATGAGCAGGTGGGTCGCAAAGAGAGCATACAACATCCAGCTTATAAATAACGATACCCGGGACTTCCACGCCAGGGAGATATATGAAATGGTTGTACGTCTTTCCCGCCAGGCAGGACTTAACACAGTACCGGAAGTAGGTATATATAACGCAAAAGAGCCGAATGCCTTTGCCACAGGACCTTCAAAGAATAAATCTCTTATGGCTTTTTCTACAGGTCTTCTTAATTCAATGAACCGCGAAGAGATCGAGGCAGTTGCCGCTCATGAAATGACGCACATAACAAACGGAGACATGGTCACAATGACACTGCTCACGGGTATTGCGAACGCCCTTGTTATGTTCATTGCACGTCTTGCAGCCATGGCAATAGACAACTTTCTAAGCGACGAGGATGGGAACGGCGGACTTGGCTATTTTGGATACATTATGGTTGTAATGCTTCTGGAAACTGTACTCATGATCCTTGCGTCGATTCCAATTGCGGCTTTCTCGCGGTACAGGGAATTCAAGGCTGATGCAGGCGCTGCAAAAATTACATCACCGCGGGCAATGGCTTCCGCGCTCCAGAGGCTTGGCGAGATGACTCAAATTCCTCAGCAGAAGGATTCATTCGCAACTGCAAAGATCAGTTCATCCAAACGCATGTCTCTCTTTGCTACTCACCCTTCACTTGAAGATAGGATAGCCAGGCTGCGGCAGATGCAGGTTAAATAAATAAAAAAGGCGATCATCAGATCGCCTTTTTTATTTATTTGTTTGAGTTTGTGTAAAATCTTTTTCAGTATAATAGGTCAGTGGGTGGGGTATATGGTAAGGGTGTAGCCTGCCATAGCGCACATTACCGGTGAAGAAAACCAGGTCATGATCTCCCCTGTCCATCAATGTCGGCTGGTATCTTTCGACAATCGATGAGTGGTCGTATCCGAAGAGAGCCAGAACTGTAGGGAAAATGTAAAAATGACTCGCATGGTTGAAATTGTATGCCGCTTGTTTTTTAAACATCTGCTTAACTTCATAATTATCTGTAAGAATAAAAAGAGGAACTATAACCTCCTGCGGGATTGCATTTTTAAAACGGAAGTGCGTAACGGTTGTTCCATCATTCATGAGGTTCTGCCCGTGATCCGATGTATATATTATTACTGTTTCGGATAGAGGCAAGTCTTTCAGTAAAAGAGAAAAAAAATCGTCGACTGTCCATCTTATTGAATTCTTATATGAATTCACTAGGCGTTTCCTGTCAGAAACTGTACTGTTCTGCTCAAGAGTCGGTTTGAAATATTTTTTATCAGACGGATATCTCTTTTCATAATGAAAATGTGTTCCATTTTTGTTAATGTAGATAAAGAGCGGCCCATGCTCCATCTGTATAAGTTTTTTTATCACTGGAACTGCGTTATGGTCCATTGAATACTCATTGGACCGCGGTATCTGGATAAAATAATCTATATAATTCTTTTCTGTCTCTGTCATATAGTTCTGTAATACTCCATCCCGCTGGCAATCTATGAAAGCAGTTTTTACAGAAGCATTATGGGCATACTGCCAGATAAGGGTGTTTTTAAAAAGTGTACGTACATCACTGCGTAAAAGTGAATCCTGCACAGCGCCCATCCTGAGAAAGGAATTAGTCGCTGCACTGTTGTTGGTCCCTGCAACAGCCAGTCCAAAATTTATTATGCGATTTTTATTGGCGAGAAGATAAGGTGTTGTATCCTGTCTTAAATTAATATCAATAAAATCTCCACGTATGCTTTCATCCACTATCAAGATTATATTCTTAATTTTGGGAGATCCGGTAAGAGGCAGGGAGACCGGGTCCCTTTCAGGATTCCATGTTGTGACATCAAGGTAAATAAACGAAAATAAAATTCCGAAAGCGGATAAATGACCTGGTATTCCATCAAAACCGATACCCTTTGGTTTCACAAGAAGCGCAATTGATTGCACAGAAACGATACATATACATATCATGGCAACCAGGCTGGCTTTAATGCCCTTTATTTTTGGCGCCGGCATATAAAGAAGAACCATGGTCAGAACTGCACGCAACAGAGGTCCAAGCCCCAGGTTAAAATACTGTTGTATCGCTTCAGGGGCTTCTGCTTTCTCTTTCCATAAAGCCATAAAAGAGTCCATTGACAGGGATTCATGTAGAACTGAATAGTGCAGATCAAGGGTAAATGAAAACAGTATAAAAAACAAACCCCATATGATTCTGATAGATTTGGAATCCGCAAGAGAAACAGCCCCAAGAGCGATAAATGTCATGAACCATATATTGAAATAACCCAAAAGCGGTATTACGCCCTGATCAATGTAATAATTGAAGCTCTCTGCTATCTGATGAGTGCTCATTATTATGATGACCAGGATGCAGGAGAGTTTAATGAGTTTAAGATTTATTCTTTTATTCAAAATAATTACTCTTTTTTTACAATATTGGATAATTGCATTTATTGAAGAGGCTGTTTTCCCGTAAATAAGTTTTTATAACAATATACTCTTTTTAAACCGGTAAACAGGTGAATGAATAAGGTTTATGAGAATACACCCTCTCTATTTCCAGCGAGGGTGTTGAAGATGGAAGGTGGATTACAGGTCATTCTCCGAAAGTACTATGAAATAATCATTTGCTGATGGTTTAATCACGATATTCTTGGACATGTTGACATTCACACCAAAATGCCTGTCTACGTCATCGGCATACGCGCCGTACCTGTAGCCTATAAGTATTTCGTTTCTCTTCTGTGCAAGCAGCATCAGGTCAGCAACGGTCACCCTGTCGGGCAGTTTATCAAGATAGAGGTCTATGGGTTTCAGGTAAATCTCTGATCCCTCCTCGGTAAAAAGGTCCTCGTAAACGCCAAGTATAGGCGGATTCTCTGCAACCTGGGCCAGGATCTTGGACACCATCTGTCCTGATATAATCGAATCATTAACACCGGTGCGCGCAATAAGCTCAAGGTTTGATGAATTCATAACTTCTGTCACGAGCTTTGTGGTAACTTTCTTCCCGGAGCTCTTTTCATATTCCCTGAAGAGCTGGCGGATCAGGAGGAGCGTTGTTATTGTTGTTGAATCAAGCTTCTCTGTGTCCTCTTCAGCCTTGTTCAGTATTATTACATTGTCATAAGTCTCCGGCTTAACCCTGGCAAGATCGTCCATGTTGAGCGGGTCATACTCGAAAAGTTCAAGCGCAATCTTCGGGTAACGGCTTCTAAGTTCGCCGATCTCTGCAAGTTCATCCTCAGATCCATTATGAAGGATAAGGTTAATTACCGATCCCTCCGGTATATAATCAGTGTACTGCTGAACCACGATCCTGGCCTTCGCGTTCCATCCAATAATCAGTTCACGTTCCTTCCTGGTTTCAAGTTTTTTTGAACTCAGCGGAAGTTCCACCGGACTATAAAGCTGTTTTTTTGCCAGCTTGATTGAGGAATCATCCTCTGCTATAATTATAACTTCATCACCCTCCGCGGGCTTATAGCTGCTTCCGGGATTAAGCGTAATTTTTCCAGCTGGGGATTTTACGCCAAGGGGTACTCCATCCTTGAAATAGAAAGGCAGTTCCCCGAACGTAATCCCGTTCCACTCTGCGCCGTAAAAATATATCTCGGAACCCGAAAACCCGATCAAATTATCGTATACAACACCAAGACCGGTAGTCCGCGATGACTGCACAATAATCTTCGCTATCATTGACTCTGTCTCAACCATTGTAATATGTTCAGGGTCAAGGCCAACCATCACCTCCCTTCTTGTCGTGTCAAAGACCTCTGCAATAATATTCGGCGGAGTCGGGTCAAACTTTGAAGCGGCAACGACTGCTAGTATGGTCTTCAGCACCTTTGCATCCGAAATGACCTTCTCCTCCTCAGTTGCGGATTCGCTGCACATCGGCAGTATAACCACGGCCCTAGCCTCGTTCACTCCCACACGCTTCAGTGATTCGAGTGAACTTGTCTTTCCGTTCCGTGTTATGATCCTGGTTGTTTTTCTTTCAGGTATGCGTTCAAGAAGGATGTCGTCCATCTCATCCTTTTCCTTCTCAGAGAGTATTACAACTGAACCCTTGCCGCTTTCATTGGCTACAATGAGCTCCCTGATTATTTCAAAAACCATCTCCCCCCAGCCAAGAACAACAATGTGATTTTTTTCCAGGACAGCACTTCTCCCCTTCCTGAGGTCCGACATCTTTTTATCAAGCTCTGTTGTAATAAAGGCTATTACACCCGAGAAGAAGATCATTCCAAGGAGTGCTGTCAGTACACCGACAATTTTCATTGTAAAAGTATTTGCAGTATCCTCTGCTATTGCACCACCATCCATTATCTGCATGAAACTGATCCATATATCACTGAAGAAATTCTCGGTCCCGGCATGAAGAACAAAATATTCCATTCCTGTTCTTACCAGAGCCATAAGAAGGTATACTGCTATAAACATCATAAGGAGCATTAGAAAGATTGATTTGGGACCTGATGATATAAAGTTGTCAAACCTGTATTTAATGCGGTCTCTTATACGGATTTTAGGTTTACTCTCCTGCATGTAAAAACTCCTTCTGTATATTGATAAATTTTATGCGGCATATCCGTATCAATATAATCATGGTAATAAAAAGAGTAAAGAATATATAAATTTACACTCCTGTCTCCATCGCAAGATTGTGAAGGTTTTCCGCAAGTCCGTTCAGCGTCTTTGAAGATTCGCTTATTGTATTCGATATGGTTACAATCTCTCCCGCGTTATCGGCAATATGGGAAACAGTCTGACTTGCTATCTCAGTAGCATTCTTCTGTTCTGCCGTTGAATTTTCAATATCGCGGCTGAAGTTGTGTACACGTTCATGAAGGTTGCGGATCGTTTTTATTGTCATATCTATATCGTTTATCTTGTCACCAGCTGTATCAATCTGTTTCTTTACACCCGAGATCGCATCGTGCAGTTTGTTTGTCAGAGCTGCTGATTCGCCGATAAGCGTGCTGCTCTCATTAATCAGCCCGGTGTTTTCGTTTATTATTCTTTCGATTTCTTTTGAATTGTATGCTGTCTGGTCAGCCAGTTTTGAAATCTGTTCAGCAACAATTGCAAATCCGCGGCCTGATTCGCCGGCACGTGCAGCTTCTATTGACGCGTTTAGCGAAAGCAGGTTGACATGATCCGCTATATCATTTATCACGCTGATAAAATTCGCCATCTCGCTGCTCTTAGCCTGTACAGTGTTAAACCTCTCCCGGGTCTTCTCTATGTGCGACGATGAATCTTTTGAATTTACCAGTAACGATCCGAGCGTCTCCTGCACATGCAGTGAATCCCCCTGCAGAGAATCATTGACCATCTTCAGATCATTTATTTCATCAACTGTTATGTTCATCTCTTCATAGAGTGAACGTGCGGTTCCGCTGACCCCTTCTGCATTTGCTGCAAGTTCTTCGAGCGAAGCTGTTATCTCTTCAAGTGCGGCAGCCTGGTGCTCGGATACATCTTTCATACTGATGGTAACTTCCTCCTGCCCTGATGAATGTTTTTTAAGCACTTGAATTGATGTCAGCACAGACTTGACCATTTCGCGCAGGCTCTGAAGGTTATCCATGGACTCGTTGTGCTTTTCTACAGTGAGTTTAAGGAGCTGCCTCGCAGCACCGGCCCCGCTCGTTACGCTGATACCGGTCATGATAATCACAATATATCGTGTCATCAGGTTGCTATGTGCACCGCCGGGCATAAGCTCAGGGCGTATCATAAAAATTATCGTCTGGCTTATGAGTACCATTACAAGGGTGTAGCCGGGAAGCCAGGGATTGAAATAAAAGACGCTCAGAGCAAGTGCGATATAGTTTACTGCAAAAAGTTCAGGTGCGCCCGGAAAGGATACCTGGAAAATTGTGAGGCAGACAAAAACTGACGATATGATTACATAACATGAGAAAATAGTCCCTGATCTTTTCCTGATAAAAAAAATAGTAAGAGAGAGTATAAGTGTGATTAATGTGATCTCTATTACTATGCTGATATATGTAAGGTGCTGTGACCCCTTACCGGTCATTTTTATCAGTGTAACAGAAAAATTTGAAATTATAAGAATTGCTATAAAAGCCTTTATCAGCCTGCTGTTATTTTTACGCATGATATCGGAAAAGATCGCGGATTTGGCTAGCCTTCCGTCATCAATAGCCGGTTGCTGCATTTTATTCATGACACAACCTCCGTAAATATATCCCCGGAGAAAATGTTTTTAGAAAAAACCCTGCACCTGATCACCTGTCACAGCGGGTATAATTCTGCTGAAATCAACGCTTAACACGCCATATCCGGTGACTTAAAAATCCGGGGGTTATAGAGGAATTTATACGACTTAACCCGCAGAAACAAAAAAAAGTGCATTTTTAATAAAAAATACGGCCATTGAATATAACCTGCAGCATGCTTATAGCCTCTGCTGCGGCAAGTAAGTGCAGGTTATTGAGATTTAAGTAACTTCCAGTTCAGTAGGGTTTCATGGTCATATAGTTTCCGGGAGGACTGTACCTGCACACCAGGATATCATAACCACCCGCAGTCGACTTGCCACATCCCACCTCTTTTGTATTTTTCCAGACAACCTGTGTGTAATGCCCCACATCCGCCCAGTTGCCTGTACGGCTTACGTTGGGGAACGTACCGTAAACAAAATATTTTTTCTCGCCGCCCCAGCCGTCAACCATCTGGGTAAGCGAATAGTAACCTGACGTGCCCATCCATAAATTCTCACCTTCATTGCCGCGCTCCGACGACGGTGAGTGCGTTAAGCTGCGGCCTCCCAGCGACGCAAGGTGGTCAGCCCATTTCTGCGCATGTGCCGCAAGAGTCTCCGACCACTTGAGCCCCTCGATCCCCAGCTCAGTCCTGTATTTATTGTGCGCAGCGGTAATCTCTCCTGAAAAAGATTCCCCTGCAGTCAGGCTATCGCTGCTGTAATAAAAAACCGCGGAAATTACTGTGAGCATTACAAAAACAATCCCGCTTCTAATGACAAACGCGTGGGTATCCTTCATAAAAATCCTCCGTACAATATTACTCTTTACTTACATAATTTAACAGGAAAGGTCAACTGATCTACGTTTGTTTTAGTGAAAACAGCACGTATTAAACACTCTAAGTTCCCTTGAACACTTCTGATCAATGGGACACAATTATATTTACACGCATAGAGTGCAGCTTAGAATCGCGCGCAAATTCTGTTACACGCTTGACTTTCTGTCTGAGGTATGGTCTTTAAATTAATCGACTTGAAAGTTTTCTGAATGCGTCCTGGTACTTGCAGGGAATGATGGATTCCATTAATAAAACTCCAGGTATAATAAAATATAAATATTTATCATACTGCCTGTTCCTTTTCTCATTGTATCAGAAACGCTGAATTAAACCATAAGATCGCTGCTTTACCTTAACTACAGGTATCATCTGCTATTGGCTGATACCAGGGGTATTATGAGCAAAGAGTTCGACATAAACACTAAATCTATTAATGAAATATCACGCCTGAAGCGGAAGATCCGGGAACTGGAGCAATCAGAATCCGGATTGGCCAATACATGCAGTGGCCTGCAGAATGTAATACAGTTGTTCAACGGCATTATTAATACAATCACTGATTTGATTGTATTAATGGATTTTAATGGTAAAATTTTATTTGTAAATGACTGCACAGTTCAATCAACCGGATTAAACAGAGAGGAAATTGAGGGGAAGGATATGTTCATTTTTCTTCCCCCTGAAGTTAAAAAGAAAGGCATAGATAATATCCTTTTTTTGCTGCAGGAGAAACCGGGACCTAATGAATTCACTCTTATAATGAAAGATGGCAAAAGAATTCCATTCGAAATCAACTGCGATGTACTTCTGGACATAGAGGGTATTCCGTCAGGCTTTATCTTTTTGTGCAGAGACATTTCTTCGCGTCTCAGAACAGATAACATGATTAAAATTTTTGAAGAACGTCTGAGCAGCATTACGACAAATATGCCTGGGGTGGTTTTCCAGATTTGCGCCGGAAATAATGGAAAATACAGACTGTGTTATTTAAGCGAACGAAGCAGTGAATATTCCGGGTTGGAATCTACAGACCTGAATAAACAATACAGATCATTTTTAACATCCATCCATGCCGAGGACCGCAATGGCTTTATCAGTTCAGTTGTAAACGCCGAAAAAAAAGTTTCTTCATGGAATTACATATTCCGGTATATCAAATCCTCCGGGGAGACTGTATGGCTGCACGGTTTATCCCTGCCTTCATACAATAATAATGAAATTATTTTTAACGGGATTCTGCTGGATATTACCGACTTAAAGCAGGCAGAAAACATGTCCATCCTGTCAGAAGAAAAATTTTCCAAGGTTTTCATGACTGCTCCTGACTGCATAGGAATAACAAGAATAAATGATGCACTTATTATTGATACCAATTCAGGATTCGAAGAGATTACCGGATGGAAACCGAAAGAGGCTATAGGGCTTTCCGCTTATGACATAAACTTCTGGAAAGACAGATCAGAGCGGGATTACCTGAAAAATGAGCTGGAATCAGGCAGGGATATTTTAAACCGTGAATTTGAATTCATACGAAAGGACGGAGAAGCCCGTTCCGGAGTATATTCAGCACGACCCATTCAGATTAATAGTGACCCATGTCTTATTATTGTAATACAGGATACTACTGACAGAAAACACATGGAAGCAGAGAAGTTGAAGCTTGAAGAACAACTGCTTTATTCACAAAAAATGGACGCAATTGGCCAGCTGGCCGGCGGTGTGGCGCATGATTTTAACAATATTCTTATGGGGATACTTGGAAACGTATCAATGATGCTTATTGATTGCCGCTCAGATGATAAGAACTACCATCGTCTTAAGCGTATTGAAAGCAGCATTGAACGCGGTTCTGATCTTACAAAACAGCTGCTGGGCTTCGCACGAAAAGGTAAATATAATCTAAAGGTATTATCAATAAACAACCTTATACGGAGCAGTGCCGGATTCTTTATTGAAACAAGGAAAGAGATTGAAGCCGAATTTGATCTTCAGGATAATATTTTTCCGGTTGAGGCTGACGAAGGACAGATTGAGCAGGTCCTCCTGAATCTGTATATTAATGCCGCATATGCAATGCCTGGAGGCGGGCGTCTTTCTTTAAAAACATCAGGCATTACACTGAATGAAGGAGAAGCAATAGCATTTAATATAAAGCCGGGTGATTATGTAAAAATATCAGTTTCAGATACCGGTGTCGGCATGAACAGTGAAACCCTTAAAAGAATATTCGAGCCATTTTTTACAACCAGGTCACCTGATAAAGGAACCGGTCTGGGCCTTGCCTCGGCATACGGCATTATACAGAACCACGGGGGAATCATTAACGCAAATAGTAACCACGGGCAGGGTGCTACATTCAATATTTATCTTCCCTCTTCTGATAAAAGAATCAGCAGCGATGAAGCGGCTGAAAAAGCAAAACTGATTTATGGAAGAGGGGGAATCCTGCTTGTTGACGACGAGCAGCAGATACTAAACTCTACTTCGGAACTGCTTGGTATGCTGGGGTACACGGTTTACACAGCTTCAAACGGTCAGGATGCCATCGAGACATACAATGAAAAACACAGCATTATAAAGCTGGCAATTCTTGACATGATCATGCCGGGTATAAACGGCTCAGTACTGCAGCAGAAGCTTAGAGAGATCAACCCCAAAATCAGGATTATTTTTTCAAGCGGCTACAGTCTGCAGGAGGAGATCCAGGAGGCAATTGAAAAAGGGGGTAATGGTTTTATTCAGAAACCTTTTAAAATATCCAATCTTGCAGGTGTTATTAATAAAACTCTGAACACCCCGGAACAGGAGTGATAAAAACCCGGCTTTTATTTTAAGTCCACAGAATGATTATATTAATTTTTTTTTCTATTATTCTTTTATATTACCGAATTAAATATTTCGAGGAGTAAAATCATGAAAGATATATACAGAATACTCCAGGAACGCCTTGATCTGTATTCATTCGGCTTTCCGAAATCAGAGAGCGGTGATGATATAACACTTCTCAAAAAACTTTTCACCGAAGATGAGGCAGGGATCTTCCTCATGCTTACACCTAAACTTGAAACCGCCGATGAAATTATCAGGAGAATCGGAATTCCCGACACGGGCTTTGCCGCGAAACTGGAGGATATGGCATCACGCGGCCTGCTTTTCAGGCTGAACAGGAATGGCATACTCCGTTACGGTGCGATTCCCTTCATGCACGGCCTAGTTGAGTTCCGCATCAACAATCTTGATGCCGAGATGTCCGGCCTGCTGGATAATTATTTCCAATCCACCTTTAACAAAAACATAGCTGAAAACGCCAATATGTTTTTACGTGTGATCCCGGTCAATAAAGCCGTGGTTGTTGAGCATCACGTTGCCGCCTTTGACGACGCGTCACAGATTCTTAAAAACGCGGATTTGATTGTAGTGGCTGATTGTACATGCCGCAAAAAATCCGGCATTACCGGCACTTCATGCGGCAAGCCACTTGAAACATGCTTCATGTTCGGGTCAATGGCCGAATACTATATTGAAAATCAAATCGGCCGCAAGGTGGAATTTGATGAGGCAGTAAGCATCCTCAGGGCTGCTCAGGAATCCGGACTTGTAACACAGCCGTCAACCTCACAGAACCCGGCAGGTATGTGCAACTGCTGCGGCGACTGCTGCGGGGTACTGGGAGCGATAAAAAAATTCCCCTCCCCAGCTGAACTTGTGTTTTCCAATTACCATTCATCGGTGAATGACTTTGCGTGCATAGGGTGCAGCGCATGTGAGGAGATATGCCCCATGGAGGCAATAAACTCCTCAGAAACCGGCATTGCAAGGGTTGACCTTAACCGGTGCATTGGATGTGGATTATGCGCAATGAAATGCCAGGCAGGTGCGATTACGCTGGTCGAAAAAACAGCGGATAAAAAACGCAGTGTGCCTGCAGATACCAGGGAGCAGATGACACTCATGGCAAAACAGAGGGGACTGATTAAATAACAGTCCCATGGAACACTGCTGGTACTGGGGATATGCTGGTTATTACCTGTTCTGACCATTACCGGCGAATAACCGGAAACAAAATTGTTAATCAGAATTGACAGAAATATCATTTGTCAGTATCAGTAAATTAAATTTTATTACTCCTGTCCGGTAGAGACAGTTTAATACAAGTTCTGTTGATATAACCTGATAATTCCGGATAATAAGAAGTTAATGGTGAATTATAACAAAGTGATTCTGGAGGATTTAAGATGAAAAAAAAATTATTCGTAATAACCATTATTACCGCGTTGGTAGTAATAATCACATCCGGTTATGACAGGATTCAGGCAGCAGGTAATGATAATATAATATGGCTGGTGAAGCCGCAGTTTAATTATGCAGATAATTTTTTTGAAGGTACTGTTTCTATTAAAAAAGACAGAAAATACTCATATATAAACAGAAATGGTGAAGAAGTTAAAAAACTTTATTATGAAGGATTGGCCGTTGAAGGTGAAGATGACAAGCAGGGGTTTATAAATTATGGCTATAAAAATAAAGCCGGGAAGTTTTTAATAAAACCGCAATTTGCCTCTGCCGAAGAGTTTAAAGGAGGCCTTGCGAAAGCGTCAATAAGGATTGTAATCGGAAATCTGAGTATATTTAAATATGGTTACATCAATAAAAGCGGCGCTTTTATATCAAAACCCGAGTATGATGAACTATCCGATTTTCATGAAGGCCTTGCAGCTGTAAAAAAATTTAATAAATGGGGTTTTATTGATAATAAAGGGCGGGAGGTAGTAAAACCGCAGTTCAAACAAGTAAATAACTTCTCCGAAGGTCTTGCAGCTGTGAAACCGGATAAAGAGTGGGGCTATATCAATAAGGAGGGGAAATTTGTAATTGAACCTCAATTCGGCTGGGGATGCGATTTTTCCGGCGGGATGGCAAAAGTAAAAAAGGGCTTGGATATAGGTGATGAGTGGGGTTATATAAATACAACCGGTAAATATGTAATTAAACCCAAATTCGATTCTTTATACGATTTTCATGACGGGCTTGCACTCTTTAGTACTGATAAAAATGTTAAATGCGGTTATGTAAACCGCGAAGGTAAAATTGTAATAGAAGAGGTTAGAGGTGAGGATTTTTCTGAAGGTCTGGCTTATGTAAGTAAAAAAGGAAAAAGCGGAATAATCAATACTAAAGGTGAGTTTGTATTTGAAACTCCGGATTATGCTATTTATAACATTTCTGAAGGCCTTTTCAGAATATATAAAGACGGCCGGTATGGTTTTATAGACAGGGAGGGAAATATAATTATTGAGCCTGTATTTGAAGATGCTCATGATTTTTGCGAAGGAGCCGTTTGTGTAAAAATAAACGGCAAGTGGGGTTATATAAAAAATCCTATCCCCGGTGAAAAGCAGGAGCAATGGCTTGAACAGAGAGGGATGAAGATCGGTACTGTTAAATCCGTTTCTAAATCTGAAATAATTGTAGAGGGCAATGACATACCCGGAAACATTGTTGAAGGCGATACACTCTGCCTCTTCTCCGGAGAAGCAATAGTAATTCTTCGTCTAACGTCCGGTATTCAGGCAGAGATTCAATGTGAAGTAATCTCCGGCAACCTGAAAAGGATTAAACCGGGCATGAAGGTCTATAAATATAAAAAAGTGGTTTATGATACAAGGTACAAGGCTTATAGGTATTTATAAATATATGATCTGAGCTATTATTGTCTCCAGACCGGCTGATTGTCATGGCTCCTTAGCTTAACTTTTCATCAAGGAGCATGACAAGGGCTGCACAATAAAATATTTTTTTTGTATTCAGGAAACCCGGCATCCGTTCGCAACTTTTTTTAACGGGATGTACCCTTTTCATCAGTACGGAATGAACTGTTTACCCTTTCATCGATTGCAGTACATACTCTATCAACTCTTTCTGAATTAAGTACAGGTTTTATCAGGTACCCGATTATTATATCAAAAACCATCCCCAGTACAAATAAGACAGTTACTACCAGGAAGCAGTGAGCAAGAAAGAGGCTGGAATCATAATATGCCTGCCTTTTCACGTAATAGCCCCAAATCCAGTCCCTGAATAAAAAATTGTCATGAAATAAGTATATGCCGAATGTTGTGCCTGCAACGTAGTTTATGAACCTGTTTGTATTAATGGAAATCTTCAAGAACAGCATGAAGAAGCTTACCCCAATAACAAGGGCAAAGATATTATTCATATCCAGGACCAGTAGATTATACAATTCAATCCCCAGAAAATGACCTGCCGGATATGTTGAGTATGAAAGTGCCAGGAAGCCGCACATTATCAATAAAAGTTTTGATATGCTTATCCTTTTTTCAAGCTGGTACTTTTTGATATAGCCTGCAATTGCGTAGATGACCAGGAATGTCAGGATGCCGTTCCTTTCGCTGGTCATGGTAAAATTCTTGTTTGTGGGTATAACAAAAACAAGAATTATTGATACTATAAGAAAAAGTTTATGCTGACCGGCATTGCACCTGTCCATGAGCAGGTCCATGAAAGGGGCCAGCAGGCACATCGCAAGATATGGACCCACAAACCAGTACGCATCATAGCCATACAGGAAAGGGATAAAAGACCTTATGATAATACCCGGATTAGGCCGGATTTGCAAAACATACACGCCGATCACCAGGCAAATTAGCGTAAACGACACCACCTGCACCAGCAGTGAAAAAATTCTTTTTGTTTTAAATTTACCATCGCCGGCCATGAAGTAACCGCTTATGAGTACAAATGCAAACAGGGCCGGGTAACCCGTAGACCTGAACAGGTGTGCAATATTATTGTTAAAATTAAAAACCGTGTATGATTCCACTATGCCTGCCCTTGATATATAGTGATTCAAAACTATAAGGGCCATGCATATAATTCGTAATAGTTCAACATTGGATTTGCGCGCTTTCATAATATTTCATGCCTCGTAAAAACCAGTTATATCCTGACATTATGTAACAGGAACATTTTTGTAAATAATATTAATTTTTGATATTCAGGAAACTCGGCGTATTAAAACACTCAAAGTATCCTGCATTTCCACTGATTCAGGGGACATACGATAACTTAGCGGAAGCATAAACCTGTTACATGCTTGACTTAAAGTCCCCGGAATGGTTTTGTAAAATAAATTTTTCCCGGGGTGAAAATATGAAAAGCAAATTATCAGGGATTCTGCTCTTCAGTGAGTTAGTGCTGATGGCCGTTGTTCCGGTTTCCTATTCGCAGGAACTGGAAATAATCCCGGGGAAACAACAGCCGTATCAGTCAGACATTAATACTGTTCTGCTTGATCATTTTGACGGTACAACCGCCGCCCGAATACGTGCGTATAAAAATAACGGACAACCCTGCGGGAATCCCATGCCTGAAATTCCGCCTGACTATTCGTATGCGCCAGGGCTCGAAGGTTTAAACCAGGCGTTGACCATGAGTCTGCCGGAAGGAATGCCTGCGGGTTCGCAGACATATCTCCATTATTCAGGGGGACAGCTTTTAAGTCAGCCGGAAGGAACAATTGAATTCTTTGTCTATCTTTCCAGCAGGGAGAATAGCATCAGCGTCAGCCAGGGTCCATTCTTCGGATCATGCGCGGGATGGACAATGGGAATGAGTATCGCTGCATCCGGCAGGGTGGAAGCGAGCGCCTGGGCTGCATTTAATATGAACTCCGGGTCTGTTATTGTACCTCTTAACAAATGGACGCATGTGGCAGCAACATGGGGCAGTAAAGGAGCAAAGTTATACATTAACGGTGTGCAGGTTGGAAGCGATACAAATACCGGGATGCCGGCATACGGGTATGGCGGTTCAGTCATGATCAGTACAAATGGAACATGCGGGATAGACGAGTTACGTATTTCAAATATCGCAAGAACTGATTTTAACGTATCAAGCAAGATTGCGGATTACGGTACTTTTGTCGGAACTGTTCAAAAAGTTTCCAGAGGGGAGATTCTTGTCGGGGGCAGGGATATTGGTTCTGTGGTAAAAATGGGTGACCGCCTGTATCTTTTTGCCGGCGATGAGATGATTACACTTGAAGCCATCTTCCCCATGATGACAGTTGTTAAATGTAAAGTAATTTCCGGACATAAAGATAAGATTAAAACCGGGATGCAGGTGTATATAAAATCAAAAAGTAAATAATGATTTAATTTAACAGCGGCTTGCAGCTGATTATCTGTTAATATTGATACCATGGCCGATCTGCCAATAATGAGCAGTTAATCCCGTTAACCTGGAGAGTTGTTGTAAAGTTCTCTAAGTTATTGATATAGGTTGTTATGATAAACTAACAACACCTTGAGTTTGTGTTGAACGAAACATTAGATGGCTTTATCTTATTCTCAATCACCCGGGAATAGATCGGGAATAGGAGATGACCTACGCAGT
>Ga0116171_10000515_pt1 | contig 41286 bp, 34 predicted proteins | sample AD_JPNHW2_MetaG_FD_89798 | JGI IMG/M metagenome (GOLD analysis project Ga0116171, IMG submission 89798) | Active sludge microbial communities of municipal wastewater-treating anaerobic digesters from Japan - AD_JPNHW2_MetaG | ecosystem: Engineered > Bioreactor > Anaerobic > Digestate | place... | reverse complement strand
GGTTGTATGGGTGTATTATTTTGTTTTAACTCACAATTTTTCGGTTTGGAAACCAGTCGTAGAGCGGTTGTAAGTGAACTAAATGTGTGGGATGTGGTTTCATTGAAGGCAGGTGAAAATTGTAAGTCAAAACAAAATTCAAACCTACCCCCGTGTGCTTTTTGTTTTAACTCACAATTTTGAAGTTTGGAGACCAGGAATAATATGGTTGATAGCGTTTGCAATTTGAGGGGTGTGGTTATATAGAAGGCAGGTGAAAATTGTAAGTCAAAACCTACCGCGGATTGCATCGTGAATTTTACGAGGAGCTCACACTTCCGTGGCATTAAAATGTTGCCTTTTCGGGCTTTTGAGCACAGAGCGAAGGGCTTAGAGTTTTTGCCCTAATTTTTTTAAAACAGTTTTGGCACGCATTGTGCAATATAAACTCAGAAACAAAAAAACAATCCGACAGGAGGATTAACAAATGCTCAGGAAACTGAAAAATCAGAAGGGTTTTACCCTGATTGAAATCTTAGTAGTGGTTATTATTGTAGCCATACTGGCTGCATTAGCCGTTCCCCGCTATCTGCGTTATGTGGAAAAATCCCGTAGTACCGAAGCGCAAACGGCAATAAATACCATTCGTAAAACTTATGACATTTATATGCAAACCAACGGTTCCACCGAAGGTTTTACAATGGAACAGGCATTAAAAGAAGCCAGTTTAGGTGAAAGTACCATTAAAAACTGGAAATTTGAAGTAGTGGGCAATCCCCCGAAGAAATTTATTGCTACTTCCACTCAGGACTTTGCCGGTGGTGAAGGAAAACAGGTTTGGTATGATGTTACTGATGCTAAATTCCATGGCTATGGAGTTGACACTTGGACTAATCCCGAAACCGGAGGAATGGAAACCGACTAACTCTTAGGAGGATATTAAATTGACAATCCATGAACTACTGCGTTTTACAGCGGAAGCAGGTGCTTCGGATCTTCATATAGCTGCCGGTTCCCATCCTATGGTACGGGTAAACGGCAGAATGAAGAAATTAAATCTGCCGATGCTAAGTCCGGAAGAAGTTGAAACACTTGTTTACGGAGTAATGAATGAATCACAACAGGCATTATTTAAAAAGAATCTGGAGATTGACTTTTCTACGAAGTTAAGCAATGATGTCCGTTTCAGGGTAAATGCTTTTCATCAGATTAACGGTGTTTCTTGTGCCTTCAGAGTGATTCCTAATGAAATTAAAAGTTATGATGAACTGCACTTGCCGGATATTTTAAAACGCCTAACCACAAAAGAAAAAGGATTGATTCTGGTTACGGGACCTACCGGAAGCGGAAAATCCACAACTTTAGCTACGATGATTGATTCTATTAATGATAGCCGTAACTGTCATATTATAACGATTGAAGACCCCATTGAATTTGTGCATCGCAGCAAAAACAGCTTAATCAATCAGCGGGAATTGGGGCATGATACCTGGAGTTTTACTGCTGCCTTAAGAAGTGCTTTGCGTGAAGACCCGGATGTTATTCTGGTGGGTGAAATGCGTGATTTGGAAACCGTTTCCCTGGCATTAACATCTGCTGAAACAGGTCACCTGGTTTTTGCTACTTTGCATACCGGCAGCTGCACAAAATCCATAGACCGAATTATAGATATGTTTCCCAAAGAACAGCAACAGCAGGTTCGTTCTATGCTTTCTGAATCGCTGGAAGCAGTTATAGCTCAAACTCTTTTGCCTACAAAAGACGGGAAGGGTCGCGTTCCTTCAGTTGAAATTATGATTGCCAATTCAGCTGTGCGTAATTTGATTCGTGAAGAAAAGACCTATCAAATTCCTTCCGTGATTCAAGCAAGTACTAAAGAAGGTATGCAAACCAGAGATCAATCCCTGTATAACCTGGTGATGAATAATTTGATTGAAAGAACGATTGCAGAGGAATTTGCAGATAATCCAAAACAATTTGCTACTGGAGCCGGTTTTTAAGTATGGTGCTGAATATTCATACCCTGCCTGAGAACAGTGAGAAAGATAAAAAGAACAAAATGTTCAGCTTGCTGCGTTCTCAGGGGGGGTATAGTTTAGCTGAAGTTCTGGTAGCAGCAATAGTTATGGCGGTAATGATTATAACTGTCTATATCGGTATAATCTATGCCGATAGGCAAATTACTAAAAATTATCGTCATAGAGTTGCTACTTTGCTTTTAACCGGAGAACTGGAAAAGCAATACACTCTCTTTCATAAAGAGGGAATTTTCCATCCTTACACTAATTTACCCGTAATAATTGAACAAACGGATGATGTAACCGTGAATGGAACTATAACCATTACCGTAGGTAGGGAAAGAGAGAATTATATGAGCCAGAATTATAATTTCTCTTATTTAATTGGAGAAATCAAATGGATTGACCCTGCCACGGAAAAATTGCATTACATCCGCATGCGGGAAGATTTTTACGATTAGAGGTGGATGATGAAGCATCGGTTATTTAATGAGAAGGGATTTACATTAACAGAAACGGTTGCGGTTATGGCTATTTCTTCTCTGTTGATTGTAACAGCTGCTTTGGGAATTGGCGTATTTTTCCGTAAATATCAGGAACTGAGTGCTTATGTGGATTTACAAAAAGATATGGTTTCTTTTTTAAATGTTCTGAAATACGGTCAACACATTGGTACTCGTTCTTCCGAGATAGAATTTATAGGCATTACAAGTGCTAAAGGGCTAAAACAGATTAGTATGACATCAGTTCCGGGAATTAGTAAAGGAATACAAATTACGCCTCCCATTTCTAATTTGTATCCTACCGATTTTGTGAACTATTATTTGCACGATGGTTATATCAAAATGGAATACAAGCATCATGGCACAGATTCATCTTCTCCCACAATTCTGTTTCCTGAAAAGAAATTGAGGGGTAAAGTGATTATTGAGGACTTTTTGATTAGTGACGCCAATAAGAATAATGCTATCTTCAAGTATTTGCCAAACGAGCAATTATGCATTATAAATGTAGATCTCAAAGCCAAAGTTAAAATTAGAGGCGACGAATATAAGAGCGTCCATTATAAAACTACGATGGCAATGAAAAATATGGAAAGACCTTCTACTACAACTCCCTAAATTAAAGAGGTTTATGATGATGAAGAAGATTCTTGGAAATGCAGGCGGAAATATTGCCATAGCTATGCTTCTGGTTGTTATTGGAGCTATGAGTGGTATAGCTATGGCAGGTTTGGCTTTTCGTGATACGATGGCAACAATGTCCGAAATGGAAGATATTCAGAGCGTTCATTTTCTTAGAACAGAAGCAGGTAGGGGAGCAGCATATTTAGCAATAGCAGCAAAAAGAGATCCTGATGTCATTGGTGGAGTTAGAACTCCCGAACGAAAAATTGGAATGAGCGGAAGCGACTTCAAAAAAACCTATATTATGCAATCCTTAGTAACCAAAGAGAAAGAAGAATCTGATGTAGCAGTTGCAGAAGTTGGAGGACATCTGGAAGCCAGTGGAACCGGCGCCAGTACAAGTTATTATCAAGTTCGGTCTTTAGTAGAAGGTAAAACAGGAACCTCCGATATCTACTACGGAAGAAAAAATCTCTCTCTTACCCGCAAGTATGGAGAATTAACTTTGGTGCAGGATACAGGACCCGTCTTTATGTATTTTACGGATAGCGAACTTTCCCCAAATGATGAGAATGTATATTTTTACGGCTATGATGTGATAAACGGTCCTGTTCACAGTAATACGGATATTCGCATAAAACAGGCGGGTGGCGGAAATAATGATAACTGGCCTACATTTTTAGCGTTGGTTACAACTACTGGTGAAGTTATTTCTACTCCCGAGACCTATCCTGAAGATACGGTTTTTCAGGGTGGGTTAATTGAACACTATGAGGGATATGAATTTCCGGAAAATATGGATGAAATTAAAAGCTATGGCACGAGAATCGGCTCCGGTTTTAGTGATGACCGCATAGTTATGATAGAGATAAGTGACTACAATGTAAACGGTTGGGTAGGTGAAATATCCCATAGAGGAGCTCAAATTCCTCTATATCCTACTTATCCTATGGGTTATCCTTATGCGCCAGGTTCAGCAACGGCAATAAATCGTTTTCCTACCACTGATACTTTATGGGTGCCTTTGTCTTCGGTAAATGCTCATAATAATCGTGCTTACTGGGTAGATAGCAAACTCTGGATAAAAGGGACAATTCGTGGTTTTCAAACCTGGGCTTCCACCGATACAATGTGGTTGATTGGAGATTTATTATATAACAGTACACCTCGGGGTTCCAGCCCGGAAACGAATAATAGAGATATGCTGGGCTTAGTTTCGGAAAAATCCATTATTATTAAATACGCCTATATGAATCCGGAAGATTCAGTTCGGGTTCATTGTAATATGGGTGCAGATGCAGCAACTCCTGTAGGTGGAATTTGGATTTATGCAGCTATGGCGGCACTTGGCAAAGGGAAAGATAACCGTTATGAAGACGGAGTTTTTACTTTTGAATATCAACACCCGCATGGTTCCATACCTGCTGTTAAGTTCAATCCTTCCACTGATAATCCCGATGCGGGTCCAATTGTATTTGATATGATTGATTTGCATCGTCACTATTGGCCTCAAAGCAATGCTCATCCCTGGCCCCCTGAATTGGATTTCCCCTGGTATAATCCTATCTGGCCTGAAGCAAATCCTTATTGTGAAAGAGGAACAATCAGTATCTGGGGTGGAGTTAATCAACGCCGGCGTGGCTATGTTCACAGAAATCCTTATGATTATGAATATCCTTCGGGGGGATTATGGAAACCGGAAATTGACTTTTGCGGAGCTACCAGTATTGTTAATAATCCATTTACTATTCAGCTGTTCCAAAATCCTGCTGTATCAGTAACTTTATATACCAGACATTTTAACGGTGCCGGGGGAACTGGAACCGGTTATAAAAAGAACTATAACTATGATACCAGGATGTATCATACTAAGCCCCCTTGCTGGCCCTACTTTAAGAAACAAGGTCAGCGTTTGCCTTTGGAACAGGGCAGCTGGTATTTGAAGAAGCCGCCAAAAGATTTAATATAAAAAAAAGATATAAAATAAGGATGAATAAAGAGGAAGAATGAAGAAGAAAAAACAAGTTAGATTTAAGGAGACCGTGGGAATTGATATCGGTTCCCACAGTATAAAAATTGTTCACTTAAAAAAGTTGCACGAGGGTTTTAAACTGCTGAACTATGAAATAAGCCCTACAGTGGCTACCGGAACTGAATATATTCCGAGTGACCTGCTTCCCGAGCGTTTTGGACCCGTGCTTTCTGATATGCTCAATACGCTTAAAATTAACCCCAAGCGTATTCAGCATTTGGTTACTTCCATCGGAGGTGATAATACAAGCATCAAGCAGATAAAAACAATCTTTCTACCTGATGAAGAACTGGAATCAGCTCTGTTTTTTGAGGCAAAAAAACATATACCTATCAGCGGAACAGATATGATTCTGGACTATCAGGTAATTAGTTTGGAAGAGAAAACAAACAATATGAACATTCTGCTTGCAGCTACTTCCAAAGATGTATTGAATGAACATACAACCACCCTGATGAGCGTTGGTTTGTCTCCCAATATTGTAGATATTGATTCGCTGGCAGTTGTGAACAGCTTTATTCTGAATACTTTTGTGGAAGACGGGGTTTACATTTTGTTGAATTTGGGTGCTCATAGAACAAATATGATTATCTGGGGACCCCAAGCCAAATTATTTGCCCGCGATATACCTTACGGGGGATATAATTTTACCCGTGATATTATGCGTAAAAGACAGATGGAATGGGAACAGGCAGAACGGCATAAGTTGGAATTCGGTTTGGGTGATAATCCTGCTATGGAAAATGTTCAAACCGTCAGTATCCTTGATATTACAGAGAAATCTACCGAGGATGCAATTGTGGAAGAAGTTCGCCGTTCTTTGCGTTTCTATGTGAAAGAAGCGGGAAACAGTGATTTTAGGAAGATTTATTTGATGGGCGGAACTGCTAAATTGAAGGGATTGAAAGAATATATTGAAGAAAAAGTAGCAATCCCCACAGAGATATTTATGCCCTTTATCAATGTTGAAATGCCGGAAAAATTTCAAGATAAAAAAGACCCGCAGCTTGCTTTGGCAATTGGTCTGGCAATGCGACTGGAATAAGAGAGGACAGCTCGGATGGATACTACATTTTATTTCAAAATCAACCTCAATAAATATGGCGAAATGCGACTGCAGGCAGAACGCGAGAAGAAAATCTTTATTAATTCCATCGTTACTTTTGCCGTTGGGTTTATCATCATTATCGTTGCCTGGATTTATATTAACGGAATGATGGAAACCAGAGTTGAATCCCGCCAGAGATATTATAAGGAATTGCAAAAAGAACTGGCAAGTTATGAAACCAGCGAAGATTATCTTTCCAGCAGAGACCTGGATAAGCTTGCCGAGACCTTTAATAATCGTATCTTCTGGGCAAAAAAGATGATTGCCCTAAGTAACGAAATAGATGAAAAACTGGCAGTAAGGAAATTTACTTACACCAATGGAGTGCTTACCCTGAACGGAATTACCGAAATTGATAAGAATATTAAAGAATTGGATTTAATTCAAAGCTTTATAGACCGCCTGAAGTCCAATACGGAAATCAGCAACGATTTTCCCCGCATAAAATCCGGCTCTATCACCCGGCAAGTGGTAAAAGATACAGATATTCTGGAATTCGTAATTGAATGCTACAGCAGGGAAACAAGTGGAGGAGTTGGAAGATGAGAGAAAGATACTTAATCTTCATCCTGTGCATATTGCTGGTAACCATTCTGTTCTTTGTGTTCACCGTTAACAGTATAAATGTAAACAGAAATAAGATTAGAACACTGGATAACAAAATTAAAACTGCTCAGGAACAGCTAAACAGTGCGCGCATTATGAATCAACAACTCAGCCAGTTCTCAAGGGTTATAGATAATAGTTTAACCCGCGATGCAAGTATAAGCTTTGATGAAATAAATGCCTTCAAAACCAGAATTGGCGAATTGGCAGACCAACGCTCCATTACAATTAATAAGCTATCCGATAGCAATAAGTTTTCTCTGCCCGGTCTGGTGGAAACTACCTATACTATGGAAATGGAAGCTACTTATGTGCAAATCGGACAGTTTATTTCCGATTTGGAATCAATGGATAACATCATAAAAATCCATGCCTTGGATATCAGCCCTCTGGCTGTTTCCGATAAAGAAGTTACCGTTGCCAACGCTCCAAACCGATACAGAGTAACATTAGAACTCTCTGTATTCAAAGTAAAAAGGGAGGTATAAGATGCAGCTGAGATTTATTAAAGACCTCACTATTGCCCTGATTGTGATATCCCTTTTTGTAATGGCTGTTCGCCTTGTAAGTTTATATTCTTCCTGGACAAAAATACCTGAGAAATCCATCCATACCAGAGAATCGGTTTCCGATACTTTGCTCACTAGAATCAGATCTATTGAGAATTCCATTCAGGACAGGAAGATGTTTGTATTTAATTCCTCCAAAGACCCTCTGCGTCAAGGTAATATCATCAAGGACAAAGTAGATAGAGAAAAGGAATATGAAGATATGCTGAAAAATACATTCCGTCTGGCTACTACTGCTCGCGATGAATATGGTAACAAAATTGCTTATATTGAATATCAGGGTGAACTGATTGAAGCAAGAGTTGGAGATACGGTTAGAGGTCGTCATATTCTGGATATTCAAGACAGAAGCATACGCTTTAGTTATAATGGTGCAGTTACAACTACAGAACTTGCACCCCGCCCTGCCAAACCATCAGAAGAGACAATTTATGGTACCGGCACAAGCGGGAATTGGTAAAATATAATGATACTGGGAGTAAATATGAAACACATTACACATTGTAAATGTCATTATGCGTTAATCCTGATGCTCATTTTCCTGGCAGGAATTTCTATCTTGAGCGCGCAGGTTAAAAGAGATCCTATTCTGGATACGAAAGTAACCTTCAACGCAGATGATGCAACGCTTTCCTCGGTGTTTAAAGCTCTATCTAAATTGAGCAACACAAATATCGTTCTGGCTGTTGATCAGGCAGGAACTACCGAGAAAGAAGAGAAAAGAGTTACTATTAATATCAAAGATGTAGGAATTGAAACAGCCGTTTCTCTGGTTGCGAGCTCTGCTGGCTTATCCTATCGTGTTATTGGCTCTAACACTTTTTTAGTGGGGCAAAAAGAAAACATAATGGAAGAAATGGGCGAACGGAGTAATGTTATTTTCTTGAATAATCTGGATGCTAAAAAAGTGAGCACTGCTCTCCAGGATACCAAAGGTAAAATAACTGCCATAGAAGGTCAGAATGCAATAATGGTTTACGGCAATCGGGAGACCTTTAATGAAGTGGAACAGCTGGTAAAATCAATTGATACTCAACAGCAGCAAGTGGAAATCCGAGTGCGTTTGATTGAAGTGCATATCAATGATGCTCAGCAAATTGGTGTGGATTGGAGTAAACTGAATCATTTAACAACTATTTTGGCAGAGGACCCGGTAAATCAATACGGAACCGGGCTGCCTTATAATTACACTGATGCAAACGGTTATTTGCCTCATGGCGATCCTACCGATTTTGGAGTTATACCTGATGAACAATATTTCCAACGCATTACGGGTTTGGATGATATTGGTCATTTCAGTCGTCAGCTTACTGCCTTTGATGTAACAATTGACTGGTTACTGGAAAATAATGCTGCTCAGTTGCTTACCGATACAAGAGTAACAGCTTTAAGCGGAGAACTTGCCACAATGCATATCGGTGAGGTTGTTCCATTTGTAGTTACTGATAAAGAAAATCAGTTGCTGGTTGAGCGTTCCGAAACAGGAATTATTCTAAATGTTACGCCCAAAGTTAATCAGGATGGTAATATCACGATGAACATAAATCCGGAAGTTAGCTCGGTAACTGAACTGGTAGGTGGTTATGTCCCCCGCACGAAAGTTCGCCGGGTAACTTCTGCAGTAACAGTTCCTAATGAACATAAGATTATTGTGGGTGGATTATTAAATTCCAACATCACTAATAAAGTTGATAAAATCCCTCTATTGGGTGAATTACCTATTATTGGCAAGATTTTCCAGCATCGTTATGAATTGGTGGAAAATACTGATTTAATTATAGAAATAACCCCCCGGCTTGTTTCTATGCAGGAAACTGCTCCTACACCCAAGCTGGACGAACGGTTAACTCGCTCTTTAATTCAATATGAAGAAGAAGAGAAGGAGGAGTAAAAATGAAAAAATATAGCTCCTTAATGTCAATATTCACCTTGTTGCTGATAGTATTGGTCAGTTTCAGTGCGAGTTGCGATAAAAGAAACCCCCCGCCTATTGTAGCACCGGTTCCTTTGCCACCTGAGGCATCAGCGGAAAGATATATAACCTCCATAATGGCAAGCCCGGAAACCATTTATGCCGATTATGGCATAACCTATTCTATTATAGAGGCAGAAGTGAAAGATGGAGAGGGCTTTGGGGTTGTTAACCAAATGGTAAAATTTAAAACCGATTTAGGTAGAATTATCTCTGATGTTCCTACCGATAGCAGTGGAGTTGCCAAAACTACATTTTACTGGTATGGAGGTGATATAGGGATGGCTACGATTTCTGCCATAGTGAGAAATTATGATGCCAGTGGCGACACTTTAATCTGGCAGGATTCTACTGCAGTTAATGTAGAAGTAAGGGAAATTCCTGAGGTTGACAATGTTGAACTGAAACTTCCGCGTCCCGATACACCCTTTAATATGGCTATTATGCAAGTGATAGATGTAATTGCAATTCCTACCAATGTAGAAGGGCAGCCAGTTCCCAATAATACATTAATTACTTTCAGTTGTAACGAAAAGGGTTACTTTGTAGATAGCGCCGGGAGCGAAATAGGCGCAACTACGATAGCTGGAACTTATAATGGGCGAGCTACAGTAAAATACAATTCCGGAACTCATGCCACAACTATGCCGGGGGCAGAACAAGCCATAATTACAGCTACGATTGGAGAAGCTTCGGACTCAAGGGTAATTGTGATTGAACCGGGAAATCCTTCAAAAATACAGCTGAAAACTTATGTGCAAGTGAATGATAACTTAGTAGAGGCAGATACCAGTTCTGTTAATAGTCCCAACTGGATCTTCGTTCATGCAGAGCTATCAGATGCTTACTATAATCCCTGTCCTCGTGAGCCAGTGAAATTCACTACTGATTTGGGTTCTTTTTTAAATACTACACAAACAGTTACTCAAAATACCCAATCCGATGGAGTTGCCTCTGTCAGGTTTACTCCGGGTTTATCTGCGGGGGCAGCTAACATCCAGGCAAGCGCTAATGGCGATACATTGAAGGCAATTACTGTTTTTATGATAACCTCCAGCGAATTATACTCTTTGGATTTCACTCAGCAAAGCCAGATAAACTTGAATGTAGCTAATACCGGGGGTTTGCAATCTGCAATTTTAAGAGTTAAATTGAGAGATATTAACGGTAATTTGATAGATTCCCCGCAAAAGATATACTTTAAAATAGATAATCCAAATCCTCCTCTGGGGGCTAATATCAATGGTTATGCTCCAGGTGATTCTGTTGAAGTTACCTCCAGCGGTGGAGAAGCACAGGTTTCGGTTAATAGCGGAACAGAATCCGGGATAATAAGAATTAAAGCATCTTGGGTTAATGCAGATGGGACCCGCTATATTTATTCCATAAAAACCAATATCGTAATCCATGCAGGTCCTCCAGTTTTAGGAGGAATAACTTCGTTCGTCAGCGGCTTTGATACCGGGGTTAATTTGGGCGGTGGTTTATGGCGTGTACAATGTGGTGCTAATGTTAAAGACCGTTATAATAACCCTGTAGATTGGGGAACCACTGTTTGGTTTTCTATCCCTAATAATGGCGATCCTATAAATTGTCAAGTTATTGCCGAATCCTATACGGGTAATATAAATGCTGAAGGTGATTCTACAGCTGGTATTGCCTATACCTATGTTGTTTATAATGGAACTTTAACCTATCAAACCATTACAATTCACGCCAGCTGCGGTAATGATTCTGCAGGTAACGAGATTTATGGAGATACTCCATGCATTTTACCTTTAAATGGACCTGAGGCATACATAGAGCCGCAACCGGCAGTATTGATGTATGACTTGGCTCAAGTAAGCTATGAAGCCGCAGATATCTATTTCTATGTTACTGATGGGCAGGGGTGTCAAGTTAGTAATGCCAAGGTAATGTTCCTGGCTCCGGATGGGGGACATTTCATCTATAGTCCCAATGCCATCTATGATCCATCATCACCACCGAACGAATATTGGTTGCTGCGAACTGATGCCAATGGTTATGCTATTGCCAAGGTTGCATTTAAACCGCAAGAATGTATTCCTCCGATTGAAGGTTTACCGCAGCCCAAAGCAATGCGCCTCAGAGGAACACTGATAGAAGCGTTGCTTACCAGAGAAACTACGGTTACGATAGTTATGTTTGATCCTACTGCGCCCTGGTAATAATTAAGTATAAAATAATCCGAATTGCGGGTTGGATATTTAACAAAGTAATTGTTTGAATATCCGATCCGCAAGTTCGGGATAACCTGTGAATTTCATAATAAGGATAAAGTAATGGTTTATAATCCACAATTTGCCCGGCTGGGAGAAATTCTTGTGCACGAGGCATATACAACAGAAGAACAAGTAAAAGAAGCATTGGTAAAACAGAGTAATTTCGGTTTAAAATTGGGCGAGACACTTATCAAGCTGGGTTATTTAACTGAAAATGAATTACTTGCCGCTTTACATCAACAATTGGGCTATGATGTTGTTCAGGATAACGAACTGATGGACCTGGATATAAGTATTGTCAGTTTAATTCCCGAACCGTATGCTTTGGAGAATAGAGTTTTGGCATTACGGGAAGAGGGTGATGGGGTAGTTGTAGCAATGACCGATCCCGAGAATCTGAATGTTTCCGATAGCTTAAAGAAACTCCTGGGGAAAAACATTAAGCCCGTTTTAATTGGCGATTCTTCTTTACACGATGCCATAGAAAAATATTATAAAAGTATTCGTACTACCAGTCAGGTGGAAGACGCGGTAGGCGGTTTTGAATTTGTAGCGGTTGATGAGGATGAGAACGAAATCACTATTGCTGCAGCTACTGAAGATGTAGATGCACCGGTTGTGAAGATGGTTAACCTCATAATCAATGAAGCAATTAAAGCTGGAGCTACAGATATACATATAGAGCCGATGATTAAGGTCTCCCGCATCCGTTTTCGTGTTGACGGTGCTTTAAGAGAAGTTATGACTCCTCCAATTGGAATGCATCCCAGTTTAATATCCCTGATTAAAGTGATGAGTAAATTAAATATTGCCGAGCGTCGCTTACCTCAGGATGGTCATATTTCTTTAAAGACCTCTATCAAGAGTGTGGATGTGCGTGTTTCTATTACTCCTACTGTTTTGGGAGAAAAGGTAGTGATGCGTCTTTTGGATAAAGGGGAATTCGGTTTCAAACTTACTACCCTCGGTTTTGAACAGGAAGATATGGAAATCTTCAAAAAGGTTATCCGCCGTCCTTATGGCATTATTATTGTTTCAGGACCTACCGGAAGCGGAAAATCCACCACTCTTCACGCTTCGCTAAAAGAAATTCAAGATATAGAATCTAACATCATTACAGTAGAAGACCCTGTTGAATACCGTCTGGAAGGGGTAACGCAAATTGAAACTAAAGAACAGATAGGTCTCACTTTCGGTTCTGCCTTGCGTTCCGTTTTGCGTCAAGACCCCGATATTGTTCTCATTGGAGAAATTCGGGATGAGGAAACAGCCGATATAGCTATCAAATTTTCGTTAACCGGTCATCTGGTTTTCACCACTTTGCATGCTAATGATGCTCCTGCCACCATTACCCGTATGATAGATATAGGCATCAAACCCTATCTGGTTGGTTCTTCTTTATCTTTAGTGATGGCACAACGGTTAGTGCGGAAAATATGTAAACACTGTGAAAGGGATTATACTCCTACCGATCAGGAAATCAGTGATGCCGGTTTAACAAAGGAAGAAGCAAGTAAAATCAATTTCAAAATCGGAGCCGGTTGTGTCCATTGTGATAATACGGGTTTTTCGGGACGAGAAGGCATCTTTGAGCTGTTAACGATCAATCCTGATATCCGCAGTATTATTTATGAAGGCGGAAATCAAGACCTAATTCGGGAAGCAGCTATAAGAAATGGAATGCGCACTCTTCACGATGCTGCCATAAACAAAATGAAAAAAGGAATCACTACCATCCGGGAAGTCATAAAAATGACCGTGGTTGAGTAATAAATTTCGGGAAGGTAACTCACTATGCCAAATTTTGCCTATATCATTAAAGATGCCAAGGGAGCCAGAATTGAGGGTATGCTGAAAGCGGATACCCTTGATGTGGCGGTAGATAAACTTTCCAAAGAAGGCAATACCATCATCAGCGTGAAAGCTGCTGCCGAGGGTGCTTTTAAGGGCAAACTCTCTCTCTTTGATAAAGTTATGCTGGCTATCTATAAATTTAGAACCGGGGTAAGCTTAAAGACCCTGGTGTTCTTTACCCGTCAGCTTTCTACTATGTTTTCAGCAGGTCTCACTATTGAAAAAGCTATTACAGACCTGGAAAAAGAAGAAAAGAATAAAAAATTTGCCAAAGTTCTGCGTAAACTCTCAGATGACATTCGCAAAGGTTATTCTCTTTCCGAAGCAATGCAACAACATCCAGGGGTTTTTAATCCGCTATATGTAGCTTTAGTTACAGCTGGTGAGGTTTCTGGAACCCTACATACGGTTTTGGATGAATTAGCCGATTATCTGGAAAAAATTGAAGATACCAGGCGTAAAGTTTACAGCGCTTTAGCTTATCCTATATTCATTATTATATTCCTTTTCTTTGTGGTATGGGGAATGTTCTATTACATCATTCCTATGTTTGCTGATGTGTATGCCAATTTCCATGCCGATTTACCGGCACCGACAAGAGTGGCTATAAGTATCAGCAATTTTATCACTAATAATGTATTTATGTTTATAATTATTGTGCTGCTGGTAATCCTTACCTTCTTCCTGGTTAATCTTACAGATAAGGGACGTTATATTTTTGATACTGTTAAACTGAGAATACCTGTTATCGGTAAGGTAATTTCCAATTCCATTATGAGTAAATTTTCCCGGACTTTCAGTATTTTGATGGCTGCCGGAGTCCCTATTATGGATACTATGGAATTAACCGAAAATGTTGTCCAGAATGCAGTTATAGAAAGTGCAGTGCGTAAAGCCAGAGTGATGGTTAAAGAGGGCTATGGCGTAGCTAATTCTTTCCGCAAAACTGGAATGTTTCCGCCTACATTGCTGCAAATGATTTCCACTGGCGAAGAAACAGGGGATATGGATAAATTGCTGTCTAAAGCAGCAGAATTCTATGAAAAACTTGTGGATTCCGTTATTGACCGCTTAACTTCGTTGATAGAACCGCTTTTGATAATCTTTATGGCTGTTATTGTAGGCAGTATAATAGTCGTTATCTATCTGCCTATCTTTGATCTGGGAGAGGCAATGTCCCAGGGACTTCGCTAAGTTCCACGGAGGGAGGATTTTGTTCATCCCTTAAGTTAAGAGTCGTCACTGCCGAAATAACTTATACCTTACCTACGGGTTATTTTGGCAGTGAGGGCGTTTTTTATGTTTGTTTTGACTTACAATTTTGCCACAGCCCTCTCTGTAACCACAAACCACGAATTACAAACATTGGCAACCCGATTATTACTGTTCTCCTCATTTCAAAATTGTGAGTTAAAACAAAAAGCGTAGCAGTTCCCTTTTTTTTGCGTTATGCGGGAGATGAGATTCCGGTATCATTCCCGTATCGTGATATGGGAACGATACGGGATTTATATCGGAGGGTTATTGGAAAAATATCGGGTTCTTTTCAGGATTGATATTGCTTCTATTTACCAAGGGCAAGCTGGGTTTTGAGTTAGCAGTTTAAGCCGGTAAAATAGGAATATACCGAACCGTTTTTCTTCAACTGCCTTTATGCCCTTTTGTCTTTTTCCTGGAACAGGTATGAATATTGCTTTATTTTGTATCAGGAGATAGAAATGAAGAAATATCTTGTCGTCGTAGTAAGTTTATTTCCCCTTTTATGTTGCGGAGCTCCTTTTTGGAATCTTCCCTCAGCTGTAACTCAACCTGATGGTTCAGTTTTAAATCTGTTTGCCAGTGGTGATGAATATACCAATCGTTTACATGATGCGAAAGGTTTTACTGTTATTCAAAGTTCCGTTGACGGCTATTACTATTATGCAACCGTAAATCAGGTTGAACCGGTTCCTTCGGTGTATCGTTATGGGACAGTAAACCCTGAAGAAATAGGTTTAGCGCCCAATATTGATATATCCCGGGAAGCAAGGCAGAGAAAAATTGACTTTATGAAGACGCATAAAAGAAGCAATGAACGCGGACCTAATACCGGCTCTGTAAATAACTTATGTGTTTACATTCGGTTTAGCGATCAGACCGAATTTGAAATTCCCCGCTCTGTATATAATGCTCGTTTTAATGAGGTTGGAGATAATGCAGTCAGCTTACGGAGCTATTTTCAGAAAGTTAGTTACAATCAATTGCATTATATGACATATCACTATCCGGTTTGTGCGGATGATATAAATTTATCCTATCAGGATAGCCATCCCCGTAGTTATTTTCTTCCCTATAATGCGGTTACAAATACTAATGGCTATTGGGATGAATATGATAGAACAGAACGGGAACACACCCTTCTTAACGATGCAATATATGCTATTTCTTCCCAGGTTCCCACCTCTTTAAATATTGATGCCGATAACGATAATTATGTGGATAATGTGTGTTTTATCATCAGGGGACCTCATTCTGCCTGGTCTGATCTTCTTTGGGCACACCGTTGGGGTTTATATACTTATCATACATATATTAACGGAAAAAGGGTTTGGGATTTTACTTTTCAACCTGAAGACCAGAATGATGTATGCACTCTTTGCCATGAAATGTTCCACAGTGCCGGGGCACCAGATTTATATCATTACACTTTTAACGGTATAACGCCTGTCGGTTGTTGGGATATTATGGAAAGTGGAGATGCGCATCCTTTAATGTATATGAAATATCAATATGGCGAATGGATTTCCGCTGTTCCCGAAATTCAAATTGGTAATACTTATACCTTAAATCCCGTAACTTCCAATACTAATAATGTTTTTAAATATCCTATTGCCGGTTATGCCAATCAGTATCTATTTTTTGAATACAGGAAGAAAAGCAGTGATATTTTTGAAGATAAATTACCTGGTTCGGGGCTATTGATTTATAGAGTTGATCAAGAGTATGATGGCAATGCTGATGGACCTCCCGATGAAATTTATGTTTACCGACCCAACGGAACGGTTACTAATAACGGATTAGTTGCCGAAGCAACTTTCAGTGCTGATAGCTATAGAACTGCTTTCAATGTATATACCAATCCGCAGCCCTTTCTCAATGACGGAACTATTTTTCCCGTGAACATCAATAATATAACTGAAACAGGGGAGACCATCAGTTTCACAATTTCTTCTCCTGCTGCTACAATGGCTCCTGTAATTAGTTCCATAACTCCTGCCAGCGGTTCTATGCTGCCCTTGGCAACAATTGAAATAGAACCTCAGCTTACCGATCCTGCCAATGCTTTATTAAGAGTGGAATATTCTTTAAATGGAAGTTTGGTTTACACGGCAAATAGCGAGCCCTTTACCGGTATTATTAATAGTTCCTTATTAACCCCCGGAGTTCATAATATTGGAATTACGGCTGTATCCTCTTCGGAATTAACTACAAACCTGAATATCTATTACCGAATAATTGATCCAAATATGCAAAACTGGTTTTCCTGGCTTTCTTCTTCTCCAATTTGGTTTGAATATGGAAGAGGGGCAATTCCGGTGACAGTAGCCATAGATATGGATTTGGGAACTCAGGAATACATTGTGAAAGGACTTCGGTTCAGGTTTTCTCCCGATTCCTGGGGTGAACCTGAAATTCCGGGATTGGTAACTGCACAAATCAATCGTTTTACCCCAAACACTATAACCGATCAGGTTTTGCTGGATTTAGGTTATATCTTTAATGCTACCTACGATCCGAATTATATTTATCCGGTTACTGATACCACGCATATTTCAGGACAAATTGCAGTGATCTTGAACCTGTTTGAATATCAGAATATTGCCTTTGACCAAAATGCTGCTTGTGGTCACAGCTGGCTTTCTGAACCAAACCGGATTTGGACTGATGCTTTAGGTAGAGGAATTGCCGGTGCTGCCGCAATAGAACTGCTTTTGCAAAAGCCAAATCCTATTGTTGATTGTGATGATCCGGTTATTCCAGCACCAAATATTGCACTTTCCAGCTATCCCAATCCCTTTTCTGCTAAAACGAAAATAAAGTTTACCCTGCCGGAAAGCGGAGAAATAACTCTGTCCATCTATAATCTTAAGGGGCAAAAGGTTACAACCTTGCAGAAAGAAAATAAAAAAGCCGGAAATTATGAACTGGAGTGGAACGGAACAGATATTGCGGGTCGTCAGGTTGGGAACGGTATTTATTTTTGCCGTATAGAAACAGGAGGGATAACGCTTACAAGCAAATTGCTGAAATTGAAGTGAACGCTGAAGGAAAAGCAATCAGTTTAATTGAATAACATTTTTTCCCGAGGGGCTTACGCCACCGTCGCTATTTTTGTGTCGCCCTAAGGGGCTTTCAGGAAAGGGGAAAAAGGATGAAAAGATATTGTAGCTTGCATTTCCCGAGGGGCTTACGCCACCATCGCTATTTTTGTGTCGCCCTAAGGGGCTTTTCTATTCGGAAGGACGATGTCCTCGTCGTCCAAGCACAAGAAGGGATTGACCAGGAGGTCAACATTCCGATATCACCCTAAGGGGCTTTTTTATTCGGAAGGACGATGTCCTCGTCGTCCAAGCACAAGAAGGGATTGACCAGGAGGTCAACATTCCGATATCACCCTAAGGGGCTTTTCTATTCGGAAGGACGATGTCCTCGTCGTCCAAGCACAAGAAGGGGTTGACCAGGAGGTCAACATTCCGATATCACCCTAAGGGGCTTTCCAGCATAGAGCAAAAGGCGAAGAGGTTGTTTTCCCATTATTTTCAAGTGTATCACTTTTCGCTTGCCAACTCGTACCATTTTTTATTGCCATCCGCACTCAACCTGCTAAACTTGTTCTTTGTGTAAACTTCTGGAGCCATTGACAATCCAAAAAGCAATTGACATAAACTCCGCTTTTGATTTTTAAGTTAACAATAAGTTGAAATGTTTACAACACAAGGAGTAAATATGCCCTATATATCTAATACTGAAAGAGATAGGCAAAAAATTATGAACGCTGTCGGCGTTAATAAATTTGAGGAATTACTTTCTGCTATTCCCGATAAATTGAGAATGCATAAGCCCCTTGCCTTATCGCAGCCGCTTTCAGAACTGGAAATAAATAAAAATATCCAAGCCAAAACCGATAAAAATATTCCCTGTGAAGTGGTAAATTCCTTTTTAGGCGGTGGGGTTTATGATCATTTTATTCCTGCTGCAGTAGATGCCATTGTTTCCCGTCCTGAATTTTTTACTGCTTACACTCCTTATCAGGCAGAAGTGAGCCAGGGCACTCTTCAGTTCATATTTGAATATCAAACAATGATTTGTGAGCTTACGGGGATGGAAATTGCCAATGCCGGAATGTATGATGGCGCAAGTGCAATTGCGGAAGCGATTTTGATGGCTGTCCGCAAAAATCACTTAACTAAGGCAATTCTGCCGGCAACCCTGAATCCGAATTATGTAAAAGTGATTAAAGCATATACTGAAGGCAACGGCATTGAACTTTTAATAGCTCCCGAAAAAGATGGAGTAACGGATTTATCTGCTATGGAAAATATGCTGAATGATACAATTGGCAGTGTAATTATCCAGACCCCGAATTTTTACGGCAATTTGGAAGACACGAAGGCAATTGATACGCTCGTTCATAAAAATCCCAAGTGTTTGCTTATTGCTTGTGTTGATCCAGTTTCTTTAGCTATTCTAATGCCACCTGCAGAATATAATGCTGATATCGTAGTTGGCGAAGGTCAAGCACTTGGCAATAATATGTCCTTTGGGGGTCCGCTCTTCGGTTTTTTTGCTACCCGAACTGAAATGGCGCGTTTGATGCCGGGCAGAATTGTGGGCGGAACTATTGATAAAGATGGTAACCAAGCTTATGTTTTAACACTACAGGCAAGAGAACAACATATCAGAAGGGCGAAAGCAACTTCCAATATCTGTTCCAATGAGTCACTATGCACTTTGGCAGCCGTTGTTTATTTATGTTTATTGGGGAAAGAAGGTCTGGTTGAAGTAGCAACCCAATCTGCTCAAAAAGCACACTACACGGCAAACGAGCTCTGTAAAATTCCCGGTTTGGCTTTGGCATATCCTAATGAATATTTCTTTAAGGAATTTGTGCTTAAAGCTCCGAAAAAAGCAGAAGAGATAATTAAAGCTCTTTTGCCCCTAAATATCTACGCCGGAATTGATCTTGCGCCTTGGGGAAAACCTGATGAATTGATGATTGCCGTAACGGAAAAGAAAAGTAAAGCAGAAATTGACAGCTTCGTTCAAGCAATGCAGGAGGTTGTAAAATGAGCAAAACCATTTTTGAACACAGCGCTCCCGGCAGAAAAGGAGTAACTTTACCCAAGAGAGAAATTGATATTCCTTTAGCCACAATGTTTCCGGAAACAATGTTGAGAACGAAAAAAGCTCGGCTACCGGAAGTGAGTGAACTGGATACGATGCGTCATTATATTTCCCTTTCCCATAAAAATCACTTTATTGAAAAGGGTTTGTATCCTTTAGGCAGTTGCACAATGAAGTATAACCCCAAACTTCACGAAACGCTGGTAAGGCATCCATCCTTTACTTCTTTGCATCCTTATCAGCCGGAAGAAACACTGCAAGGCGCTTTGGAACTGATGTATGAATTGCAGCAAGACCTGGCAGAAATTGCAGGAATGGCTGGAGTTACATTACAGCCCTCTGCTGGAGCTCAAGGTGAATTTACCGGCATTAAAATTATTTCTGCCTATCATAAGGCAAAAGGAAATACGCATAAAGATACAATCATCATTCCTGATAGTGCGCATGGAACAAATCCTGCCAGTTGTAGCTTGGTGGGCTATAAAACAGTGGAACTTGCTTCCAATAAAGAAGGTCGTTGTGATATAGCCAAATTGCGGGAACTGGTTAATGAAAAGACAGCCGGTATTATGATTACCAATCCCAATACTTTAGGTCTTTTTGAAACGCAAATAGAAGAAATAGCTGCTATCATTCACAGCGTTGATGCTTTAATGTATATGGACGGAGCTAATTTAAATGCTCTTTTGGGAATTGTGCAACCCGGAAAAATAGGTTTTGATTTAATGCACTTCAATTTGCATAAGACATTTGCTACACCTCATGGAGGAGGCGGACCCGGTTCCGGTCCTGTAGCCGTAAATGAAAAGCTGCTGCCATTTTTGCCTGTTCCTGTAGTTACTAAAGACGAAAAGGGTTATCATCTTTCTGCTGAAAATGAGCAGAGCTCCATTGGCAAAGTGCATCCTTTTTACGGTAACTTTGCTATTTTAGTGCGTGCCTATATTTATATTAAAATGTTAGGAGCTGAAGGTTTACGCCGGGTTTCCGAAAATGCCATTTTGAATGCTAATTACCTTATGAAACGCTTAAGCGAATATTACCATATTGAACATCAGGAGCCCTGTATGCACGAATTTGTGATGGATGGCACCTGGCAAAAACAGAATTACGGAATAACTACTTTAGATATAGCCAAACGGCTTTTGGATAAGGGTTTCCATGCTCCTACGATCTATTTTCCGCTGATTATTCCGGAAGCAATGATGGTGGAACCAACGGAAACGGAATCCCTGGAAAGTTTGGATGCCTTTGCGGAGGCAATGATAGAGATTACAAAAGAGTGCAGGGAAAAACCTGAACTGGTAAAAGAAGCCCCTTCAACTACTCCGGTGAAAAGAGTGGATGATGCTCGCGCAGTTAAAATGCTGCAGCCCGTCTTTCCTCTTGCGGATTAGTTATATGCTGGTTTTTAGAAAGGAGAAAAAATGAAAAAACATATCTTATTGCTCTCAGTGCTGTTAGCGCTGTTTGCCCTGGCTTATGCCCAACCTGTTAAACTTGGTTTTGTAAATACTGATCGCTTGCTTATGGATAGTAACGAAGCAGCGGAAGTTGCCAGGTTATTTGCTTTGGATAAACAGAACTGGACAAACCAAATAAAATCACTGGATGATGAAATTAAACAAATGGAACGGGATTTTGAAATTCGTAAACTTACTATGAACGATGCCGCAAAAAGAGAAATGCAAAGTCAGATAGATACTAAAAAAACGGAAGCCGGACGCTTATTGGAAGAATATTTTGGCGATGGAGGGAAAGCGGAACAGCGTTACCGTGAACTTATTGACCCGTTAACCCTGAAAATCCATAATCTCATCAAGAAAATTGCTGAAGATGAGAAATACACGATGATTTTTGATGTTAGTATGGGCAGCTTACTTTATGCTCTTCCGGTTTTGGATTTAACAGACCAGATTTTACTGGAACTGAATAAAGATACCGTTAAACCAACCGAAGGAACAACAACTGAACCTCCTAAACCGGAAGAACAATTACCGCCTGAAATTAAACCACCTGAGGGCTTAGGTGATGATTTTAAGCCCGATAAATTATGAAACACTTTAAAAACCCTGTAAATAGTGAACTCCTCACTTATATCTGCCAGGGAGAACTGCAAGGAAAAATACCCGCAGGCCTTTGTAAAGTTGGCGAACCACAAGAGGCAGACGAACAAACCATAATCTTTCTGGAGCAGGAAAAACTTCTGGAAAAAGCGAAAAACAGTTCTGCCGGCTTGATTATTACCACTGCCAAATTTGTTTCCGAGCTTCCTGAAAGGGCTTTGCTGATTGTAGAAAGACCCTACTATTCTTTAATGCGTCTAATAACCTGGTGGCTGGAGCAGGAGAATAAAGATGTTAACTATGCTATTCAACCATCAGCAATTGTAGCTGATGATGTTCGTTTTGAAGGAGAAGTGGCAATTGGAGCCAATGTTGTTATCGGCAGTGGTTGCACTTTGGGGAAAGGAGTTATAATTGCTGCGGGATGTTCCATCGGGAAAAATGTTACTATCGGAAAAGGAACAAAGCTCTTTGCCAATGTCTGTATCTATGACGATTGCGTAATTGGCAGGGATTGTATTCTCCATAGTGGAGTAGTTATCGGAGCTGATGGTTTCGGTTTTATGCTAATTGAAGGTAAACAGCAAAAAATTCCTCAAGTGGGAAATGTAGTTATTGGCGATGATGTAGAAATTGGAGCCAATAGTTGTATTGATAGAGCTACTTTAGGTTCCACAATTATCGGCAGAGGAACTAAAATAGATAATCTTGTTCAAGTTGGTCACAATTGCATTATTGGAGAACACAGCATTCTTTGTTCTCAGGTTGGTTTGGCAGGTAGCACGGTTATTGGGGATTATGTTTATCTGGCAGGGCAGGTAGGAATTGCGGATCACCTGCAAATAGGTAATAGAGCAATGGTGGGTGCTCAATCCGGGGTTTCAGGTAATATTCCTGAGGACGGCAGATATTTTGGTTATCCTGCTATGGATGCGAATCTTACTAAAAGAATTATGGCAATACAGAAAAACTTACCCGATATGTATCATTTCTATCTGAAAGCCAAAAAGAACGAATCGGATAACGGAGAGAAATAATGGAATATAAACAAACAATAGGTGGAGAATCATCTTATACAGGCATTGGATTGCATTCCGGAGAAATAAGTACCATCAGATTCAAACCGGCAAATGCAGATGAAGGAATCGTCTTTATCCGAACCGATTTACCCGGGAATCCCAGAATTCCTGCTGATATTGATCATGTTGTGGATATTTCCCGGGGCACAACAATTGGCATCAATGGAACAACCGTAGCTACCATAGAACATGTTCTTTCTGCTATTGCCGGAATGAGAATAGATAATATATGCATTGAAATAAACGGTCCCGAAGCACCTGTTGCAGATGGCTCGGCTGTTGTATTCTTAAATCTTTTGCGTCAATGTGGAATAGTTCAACAGGATAGCGAACGGGAATATTTTGAGCTGGAAGCGCCAATCAGTTTTTCCGCTCCGGAAGATAATGTGGATATTGTAATAGTCCCTTCCAATGAATTGAAAATCACTTTTATGATTGATTACAAGCATCCCTGTTTGGGAACGCAATATACCTGGCTGCCTTCTATGGATTACTATGCCAAAGATTTTGCCGGAGCCCGCACTTTCTGTTTTATCAGTGAAATACTGGAGCTGAAAAATATGGGTTTAATTAAAGGCGGTTCACTGGAAAATGCTTTAGTAATTGCCGATCCTGATATGAGTGAAGAGGAGTTGCAACAGCTACAGGATATTTTTGGTTATCATCAACCTGTAACTGTTTCCCCCGAAGGCATATTGAACAGTCATCCTTTGCGTTATTACAATGAATTCGTCCGGCATAAAGTAGTTGATTTGGTTGGCGATATTGCCCTTTTAGGCATTCCTATTAAAGGGCATATTTTAGCAGCGCGCAGCGGACACAAAACCAATGTGGAACTGGTGAAAAAACTTCGGCAGATTCAAAAAAAGCACCAGCTGCAAAAGATATATCAGAAAAGCAAAACTAAAGATGTGGTCTTTGATATCAATGCTATTTTACGAATATTACCCCATCGCTATCCCTTTTTGCTGGTAGATAAAATTATTGAATTTACTCCGGGAGTATCCCTAACCGGAATTAAAAATGTTACTATCAATGAACCCTTTTTCCAGGGTCATTTTCCCGGTCATCCTATTATGCCGGGAGTGCTAATTATTGAAGGAATGGCTCAGGCAGGGGGAATTATGTTACTTAATCAAATGGAAAATCCCCAAAACTATGTTGCTTATTTTGCCAGTATTGATAATATAAAATTTCGCAAACCTGTTCTGCCGGGAGATACACTACGCTACGAACTGAAAGTGCTTTCCCTGAAAAAGTCGTTGGCAAAAATGCACGGAGAGACATTCGTTGAGGGAGAAAAAGTTGCCGAAGGTGATTTTATGGCTATGATTATGGAGCGGGAAAAATGACTACTATTCATCCGACAGCAATTATTGAAGAAGGTGCCGTTATCGGCGAAAACTGCAATATAGGACCCTATTGCCACCTCGGGAAAAATGTTATTCTGGGCTCGAATAATATCCTTTTTGCCAATGTTACAATTTCCGGACATACAACTATCGGAACCGGTAATAAAATATATGCTTATGCTGTTTTAGGCACCGAACCGCAGGATTTGAAGTTTAAGGGTGAGCCAACTCATTTGCGGATTGGCAGCAATAATACCATCCGCGAATTTGTAACTATCAACTGCAGTAATCAGATGGAAGAAGATACAGTGGTTGGAGATAACAATCTGCTAATGGAATATGTGCATATTGCTCACAATTGTCAAATCGGTTCCGGATGCGTAATTGCCAATGTTGTTCAGTGCGGAGGCCATATTCATATTGGAGATTTTGCCACAGTTGGCGGTTTAACTGCCATTCACCAGTTTGTGCATATTGGAACTTATGCCTTCGTGGGAGGTGCTTCTGCTGTGAAAAAAGATATTGTGCCTTATTCTCGCGGACAGGGAAATCCGTATAAAACAGTTGGACTGAACAGCATCGGGTTAATGAGAAAGGGTTTTAGCTCTCAGACCCTTGCTGCAATCAAGGAAATCTACAATATCTTCTATCGGCAGAGCTTAAATACTTCCCAAGCGATGGAAAAAGCGCTTCAAATAGCAAATCCGGCACCAGAGCAGGTAATCTTTATTCAGTTTGTCCAAAACGCCCAACGAGGTATCTCCAACTAATCTTTTCGGCTCTCCCAAATTATTACGGATTATTCAGGGCAGTGCAAAAAGCACTCAGGGATTACATTTTACGAGGGGCTTACGCACCCATCGCTATTATTGTGTTGCCCTAAAGGGCTTTGAGGTATCTCAACCCTCTAAACCTTCTCAACCTTCTCAAGCTTATTTTCCTTTTATGTCTTTTCAATATGAAATGTATATTACATCCTCTCCGTAATCATTTTGTGGTTGATGAGGACATCAACCTTCCGGGTGATAAAAAAATATTTACCGCATCTAATATTGCCTTGGCTGCTCCCTTTATTTTTGTTCCTTTTTTAGTTTAGCCCACCATTCAATCCGTTTTTGAATCTCTTTTTCAAAGCCATAGTTACCGGGTTTGTAATATTTCTTTTCCAGCATCTGTTCCGGGAAATACTTCTGGTAGTAATACTTATGTTCATATTCGTGGTCGTAATGATAATCCCTGCCATAGTTCAGGTCTTTCATCAACTGGGTGGGTGCATTTCTGATATGCAAAGGAACTCCGTAGTGGCTTGTTTTTCTGGCATCTTCCGCTGCTTCTTCATAGGCAGTATATAGAGCGTTACTTTTAGGTGCAGTTGCCAAATAAACGACCAATTGAGCCAAGGCATTGCTTGCTTCAGGCATTCCGATAAAAAGAACTGCTTCTTTAACAGCAATTGCCTGAACTAAAGCATTGGGGTCTGCCAAACCTATATCTTCACTGGCAAAACGGATTAAACGACGCACAATATAACGCGGGTCTTCTCCCGCTTCCAACATTCTTGCAAGCCAGTAAAGTCCAGCTTGCGGGTCTGAACCTCGTAGTGATTTATGTAATGCAGAAATCAGGTTATAATGCTCTTCGCGGTTTTTATCATAGAACATCGTCTTTTTTGCTAAAAATTTTGCCAGTTCCTCAATTTTCGGATGGGGTTTCTTCTTCAGAAAAGGCAAAACCAGCTCTAAATCGTTCAAAACTCTTCTGGCATCACCTCCGGCGTTTTGAGCCATCCAACTGATAATATCTTCATCCGGCTCCAGGGAAAGTTCCTTAAAACCTCGCTCTAAAATTACCTTCAAGTCCTTCTCACTTAATGGCTCCAGCACAAAAACAGTGCATCGGGAAAGCAATGCCGGAATCACTTCAAAAGATGGATTTTCGGTTGTTGCTCCGATTAAAATTATCGCTCCGCTTTCCACATAAGGCAAAAAAGCATCTTGCTGGCTTTTATTAAAGCGGTGGATTTCATCTATGAACAAAATGCTACGCTTGTTTTGAGTTCTATGTAAATAATCCGCATCCTTCATAACTGCTTTCACATCACTGATGCTGGCAAGAACGGCGGAAAAATGGATAAAATTGTAACCGCTGTTTTTCTCTATAATCCTGGCGATGGTTGTTTTTCCGCTACCTGGCGGACCCCAAATAATAAAGGAATGATATTCCCCGCTTTCCATCATCTGCCTTAAAGGTGAGTTTTCTGCTATCAGTTTTGTTTGTCCTAATAGTCCTTCCAGCGTTTGAGGGCGTAGTTTTTCTGCCAGGGGAACGGTTTTAGTGCTTAATTCTTCTCTATCAAAAAGAGTGCTTTGATCTTTATTTGCCATTATCTAAAGCTCAATCCTCCATCAAACCGGTTAGTTCGGAAGGATCAAACCACTGTAAGGCACCCTGCAAGCGTTGAATTTCTGAAAGCAAAATTACTTTGTGGCTTTCTTCTTCTTGGGCAAATTGCAATAGTTGTTTACTAATATCTGGCTCTTTTGTCTGCTCTGCCAGATCTTTATAAAGCTCAACCGCTTCTTCTTCCTTGCTGATGGCAAATTCCAAAACTTCCTTGGGATCATTCAAGTTTACGCTTTGCATTTCCTTAACCGGCTCTTCTTGAAGTTCTATAGCTTGCCCGGGAAACTCTCTGGCAAATACAGACCGCATCTTTTCTTCATGCAGTTTTTCTAAAACGACCAATTCTTTGAACACATTGCTGGTTTCCGGCTTGGCAAAACTTTTCGCTAATGCCTGATACATCTTCTGTGCTCTTATTTCCGCTGCTATCACTATCCGATAACTATCCTTTAATGTCATTTGTATAACCTCCCTTTTAATAACATAATAATCAAATTCGGGGAAAAAGGCAAATCCGAAAAAGGGATTGGCGAGATGGCGAGATAGCGAGAGAGTGAGATAGTGAGATAGCGAGATGGCAAGATGGAAAGCGAGACCCCATCAGGAAAAACGATGTCCCGTTGTTTTCTTCATTATAATGACAAATGAAAAATGAAAGAGCAGAAAGTCAGGAGTCATCATTGCTGATATAACTTTTACTTTAGCTCTAAATTCGTTTTGTTGCAAGGAATCCTGATGGTTTTTTATGCAGCTTACACAGCAGAAATTAAAGTTACTCTATGAAACTTCATACTCTTTTTGAGATAGCATAAGAAATATCAAAGTGACAGTGTAACCAGCACCTCACTATAAAACTTATAGGAATTCCTGCTGGCTTAGATATGACCAGTGCTTATTTAATCTACACACCTCTATTAGTAAGGATATTTAATATATAAATTACCTTCTTCCCTTGAAGTATTTAACCGCAAGGATAAATTCCTTCGTAAACCCTTAGGTTACTGTAGAAAAAACTGAATCGGCTAACCCATTTATCTTTGAATATAGAGCTTTGCTTAACGGACAGAAAACCTCACTTTCTATAAACCAGTTTTTTGGTGCTGGAAAAAGAACCGGTAGTCATCTTGTAAAAATATACCCCGGAGCTAATTTCATTCCCGGATTCATCTCTACCATCCCATACAAAATTGTATGTGTCTGGTATTGTCTGTGAAAAATGATGGTTGCGTATTAGCTGTCCCTTTTGGTTATAAATTTCAATTGTGCCTGAAGAAGCTTCTTTTAGGTAATAGCTGATTGTAGTAAGAGGAGAAAAGGGATTGGGATAAGCTTCGTTTAAACAAGTTTCTTTTGTTACGGGAGGAGGTGTATCCGGGTTAAAATGAATTATAGTATTAACCGGACCAAAGTAATGAGATGCCCCGTTCAGAGACAAACTCTCCAACCAGTAATAATATCGTATATCAGGTTCAACTTCTGCATCATTGTATTTGTAAGTGCGCATAGTTCCTGAAATGGCTGTAGCATCAGAAATCAAAAGAGATATTAATGAAGCACTTTCCAAATTATCATCCAGAGAACGATATAAATGGAAACCCGAATTATTGGTTTCCGATTGAGTTATCCAGGTAATTTCAATAGCGTTAGCATTTATTGCCATAGTGGCTGTAAATGAACTAAGTTCCACGGGTAAAGTGTTTTCATTATGTAAAGAAAGGGAAGCATCATCAAAAACTGTTCCAAATTGACCACCCCAATATCTTGTATCCATTCCACCCACAAAGAATTCAATATAACGCACACCCGGAGAAAATACAAAAGAACCGGTAAACTGTCCCCAATCAGTTTCATTGGCAAGGACAATAGGATTTCCACTACTACCTATGGTTGAGGTTGTAACAGTAGAATGACTTGCATTATAAGCTGTAACTGTTACATAGTATTTTCCACCCCACCAAGCATAGTACCATTCGGAATAATTAACTAATATAGGATTGTTATCCAGTTCTGCAGCAGTAAAACCCGCAGCCAGCAAATCAACTTCCTGTTTCTTTGTGCACCATTGATAAGAAGAAACAACACATTTAGCGCTTTCATTGTGTCCACTATCGTACACCGCCCAGCCGTCTCCACCATTTGTAGTGGTCCAATTATCAAAACCACTTTCAAATCCCGGATTAAGAAGCAGGTTAGTATCATAGGAACCTGCATATAAAGCTATACATCCAATAGCCAATATGGCTATAAACAGGATTTCCAAAATTGTTCTGTTCATAAATGTTCCTTTAACCCAATTACGGGTGTTTAAGTTCTTCTCTTTCTTTGTTATTGCTGCCATATTTTTTATAGCTAAACGCATAAAATATGACAGACGCTATCCTGACTTGTTCAAATCAGGAGAAGATGTGTTATCACCTTCGTTAATATACACTCTATATTGTGAATAATTCTTAAACATTATAATCAACTCCATACTATGTGTCAAGTATTTTTTTTGCTAACAGAATGTAGCTTAGGAATAAAATCCCTGTTTCAAACTTGCATATCCGCAGAAGAATATATTTTAAAGATTTTGCTTGACAGAAATGAGGTCTGCAATTTTAAGGATAAATTGTTAACGCGAGGTGGAGCAGCTGGTAGCTCGTCGGGCTCATAACCCGAAGGTCGAAGGTTCGAATCCTTCCCTCGCTACCAATTTTTATAGAGTTTAGCTTTAAAAAAAGCGAACTCTTTTTTTTAGGAACAGGAGTTTTTGGGGCTGATGAAAAATCGCATTTGTCTCGCCTGTGAAAATTGGTTACTTTATAAAAGAAAAGTGGCGGCGTAGCTCAGCTGGTTAGAGCGTCGGAATCATAATCCGCAGGTCCGGGGTCCGAATCCCTGCGCCGCTACCAATTTTTTTCTTAGCGCCAGTAGCTCAGTAGGATAGAGCAGCAGCCTTCTAAGCTGCGGGTCGGGGGTTCGAATCCCTTCTGGCGTGCCATTTGAGGTTCTGTTTCAGATAATAAATATAATAAACTGTGGTGGGTGTAGTTCAACGGCAGAGCACCGGATTGTGGTTCCGGGCGTTGTGGGTTCAAATCCCATCACCCACCCCATTTATCAGGAGTAGAGAACAAAGAGAATGAATATATTTTTAGGGATAGACATAGGCGGTTCAGGATTTAAATACGGTTGGGGGAACTGTGAAGAAGGTTTACACTATTATAAAACAATTCCTCTTCCCAGAAAGAATATAAACGATTTCTTTAGCGTAGCCAGGGAAATGTTTAATGATGTTAACCTCAGGTTAGGGCTGGATAAGCTGAAGGGAATTGGTATTGGACTTCCTGGTGCTATAGATAAGCGGACGGGGTATGTAAACGGAAATAATCCAAACTTGCCTTTTTGGGTAAATCATCATCCTGGAGAAATACTTCCGGAACACTGTAATATTCCTTTTACTTACGATAACGATGCCAATTTAATGGCTTTAGCTGAAGCCACTGCTCAGAATAAGCAAAATGTTATTGGAGTTACAATTGGCAGCGGAATCGGTTGCGGGATTATAGCTGAAGGCAGAATATTTCACGGAGCTAATGGTTTTGCCGGAGAACTGGGTCATATTTGTATTATGGATAATGGCTTACGATGCAATTGCGGGAAAAATGGTTGTTTGGAAGCATATACTTCGGCTGAAGGTTTGCACATGCGTTTGGCATTAAAAAATGCCCGTTATGCGGAATTGGATTTACCTGCTATAATAGCTATCAGAGATACCGATGCTTTGGTTGGTGAATATCTAAAAGAAGGTCAGCATCTTTTATCTGCCTCGCTGGCAGCTCTTGCCACCTGTCTTGATCCGGAAGCAATAATTATTGGTGGTGGCGCAATGGATTTGGGATTATATTATATAGAAGAGATAGAAAAGGAAATATTAAGTGCTTTGCCTGCTTCTCATAGTGCGAGGATAAAGGTTTCAAAAGCTATAAATGGCAATAAAGCAGGTGTTTTGGGAGCCATAAAACTGATTGAAGATAAGTTTAACAGCAATTAGGAATGAAACCTGCTTTATTTATAAGGCATTAAATAAGGAGTGAATAAAATGAAAAAAACAATGCTTATTCTGGCGCTGATGGCAGTGTTAATGTTAACAGCCACAGCAGGGTATGCTTATAAGGGCTCTCCTGTTGAGAGTTTTAATATTTTTCCTAATCCAATGGATAAGGAATGTGTGATTTCTATTGCTGTATCTACTCCTGCTTATATCAATGTTCAAATTAAGAGTTCCGAGGGTGAGTTTATTTGCGATCTTTACGAAGGTTTTGTAGGAAAGGACATTAATATAAATTGGGAGCGGACAGATAACTTTGGCAATTATATGCCTGCAGGTGAATATCTTGTAGTAGTGGGTTTTAACACCCGTTACACCTCCTTAAAGAAGACGCTTATTCTAAAATAACAACCTTTTTAGCGGTAATGTAAGTTATGCAACACGATAGAAAAAAGTCCCTGAGGGACTTTTTTTTGTTTTTGGAAGAAACGGTAACTGAGTTATTGCATACCAAGCATAACAAACATGTTAGTTTCTTAGTTGTAATTCGGCAAATTCAATTTACGGGAGTGGAGGCACTGCCTTTAATCGGTTTTATAGCTTTAGCCATTGGTTGTTTAACTATTTTGCAGGGTTATGCCTTTCTAAACAATTTCGGGCAGGGGATTTGGGTGCATATAATTTTAGTGAGGGTTATAGTTGGAGAATTAAGTGGAATTATAACAGCTTTAGTAGTAATAGCCAGAAGCGGAACAGCAATTTCTACGGAATTGGGGAATATGGTTGTGAACCGGGAAATGCAATTGTTAAAATCCTTTGATATAGCTCCTATGGGTTATCTTGTCGTTTCCCGTCTTTTAGGTGTAGTAATTTCGCTGGTGGTATTAACGCTTTATTTTAATATTATAGCGGTTGTGGGTGGATGGCTGTTTGCCCAGTTTTTCACTCAATTGTCTTTTAGTGCATTTATGAGTGATTTTTTATCTATCTTAACCTTTCCTTACATTTTGATGAGTGTCCTCAAGTCCATCATTTTCGGCATAGTTATAGCTATTATGGCATCTTATGAAGGGATGAGCGTTAACAAAGCATCAACGGAAGTTCCGCAACGGACGATAAAAGCGGTAGTTATTTCTATTTTCACGGTGATAATTTTAGATATATTTATCACCTGGCTGTTTTGGATTAGTGCCTGATGGATATTATTTTCCGAAATGTAGTTATTGATGGTTTGTTGAACGACTTTAACCTGCAGTTTTCTTCGCAGGGCTGCACTGTGCTGTATGATCCTTGTGAAAGAATTGCTACCACTGTTTTATCCGCATTAGTTGGTGTTACCGAATTGGATAAAGGCGAAATTTTACTGGATGGTATTCCCCGTGAAGAATATCTGAAGCAGCATTCTCTTCTTTCCACTTTTTCGCTTGTGTTTAACGAGGGCATTATGCTGTCTAATTTATCGGTGCACGAGAATTTGCTGCTTCCCTGGGATAAAAGATTTGCCACGGAGGACTATAGCGCTTTTGAAAGAGAACTGCAGATTTTGATGGCAGAGCTGAAACTAAATTGCGGATTGGATTTGCGTCCTGCCAATTTAAGTTCGGCACAGCGCAAATTCTTTTGTTTTATTCGTTCTCTGCTCTTGAAACCTAAAATTATGCTGATTGATGACCCCTATTATCTATTCAATAAAAACGAAAGAAAGATGATCTATGATTTTATCGTAAATCATAGTATTAAAAACACAGCTACAGCGAGCTCCGACTACCCAAACAGCAACCTGGCAAACGAACTATTCTTGCAGGAAATGCTGATTGGCAGTAGTGATGACGATTTCACAGGAGAAATTGCTACTCAAATTATTGACCTTACCCAAAGCTGCTATTAAAGACGGTGCGTTAATTTTGGCATTGGTAGCAGTGAGGGTAGATACTTTTATCTGAGGGTTAAAGTCCTCGTCAACCACTTCTTCAGCTTAATTTCAATACAGCAAGACAAACGAAATCCCCGGTTATTATTGCACGACGCAAACATCAGCATTCCGTTGTGTTGCCCTCCGAGCTTTTATTATAGCAGCAAATGAACACTCTAACGGGAATTTGGCTAAATCCCGTTTATGTTGTTTATCCCTAAACCACTATGTAAATCAGCTAACTAAGCGGATAATATTTATCTGCATAATCAGCGGGAAAAATTATTACGGATTACGGATTGCTACAGCGCGATAAAATCTGTGTTCATCTGCAGGAAGAACATAACTCCAACGATATGGCGCAAGCGGATCAAAACTGCCGGTATTACTAATATCAGAAAAAACACCATAAGGGTCGGTGCAGGAAAAGACCATATATGAATCCGCATCTGATATTTCCTGCATAATCAATTGCAATTGCGTTCCCTGAATTTGGATGGATAAAGGGATTTCCAAATATGCAATTAGCGGTATAGCATTAGTAAACAAATTAGAGGCATTATTTATTTCCGCAGCGTTAATAGTGATGCTGAAGTTCAGGATATTATTATCAAAATCGGTATTATCAAAGCTTAAAACTATTTGAGCGGAATTAGAACTAAGGTATTGCACGCTCAGAAGAGAAAGACCTGCAGGAGCGTTATTAAGAGTAAAGTTACCAATCAGCAAAGTGTTATCTCTCCAGGTAGTATTGGATAGGGTAATATTCACCAAAGCTCCATTCAGATTTCCTTCCGTTAAAGCTGTTTCCGTAGAAATTTGTGCCGAAGCAGGTAATGTAAGATTAACTGTCTGATAGGGAGAATACATACTGTAGCCGCTTGTGAAATAAGAACGCAAACGAAAATAATAGGTATTCCCATTGGATAAACCACTAATATTGCGGGAGAGATTTAAACCCACATCCAGATTATCATAACCGGAAACAATATTCGTAAAATTGGCATCGGTCGCCAGCTGAAAATAATACTTTGTAGCAGAAATGGGAGCCGTCCAATTGGCAGTGAAACTTGTTGTAGTAATATTCGTAGTATTTAAAGGCATAGGAGTCCAGATTTCACAGGCATACATTGGCTCATCAATAAAGGGATTCCGGTTTCCCTGGAGTTCCTGAATACGATTGTTGCGTTGCATTTCCCGCGCATCCGGAGGGTCTATAATATGCCACTGCAGCAAAGTAGAAAGCTTTCCATAATTTGGTCCGCTGGTATTGGTATTATCTACAATTTCCAAATCAAAAGAAGTATCGGTGCCTTCATAACGCACTGCCATATACATAATCATTCTGGCTACATCACCTTTATCCTCATCTCTCGGTTCCCAGGCATAAGTAGAGGTTTTACATCCGGTATCTTGAGAGTAACCGTTATAGGGTGAAGAATCATTATAAGGATTCGTAGCATAATCAAAATCCTTATTACTCTTGGCAGAATTTACTGTTGCATCACAAGGACGCAAATGATGTAAATCCGTTCCTGCGGGTGGACTTTCCTCAAAATCACCATGACTTTTACTCCAGGTATGTTCCCGATTCCATTGTGAAGTGCCTCCTCCGTAATAGGATTTGGGAACACTCCAACCAGTATATATTTCAATAATATTATCGCTATTATTGGGGTCTTCATCTGTATAGGGCAATTTAATCCACAAGGCATCGTAAGAGTATCTTGTAGTATGAGTTGTTCTCAGCAGGTTGTGCAAATTGGTCTTCAGAGTGCTGCCGTAACCCGTAATTCCGGTATAATATCCATTGCTTTGAGTATTTGTAGTAATAGCAGAAACAGGATTGTTTGTAGCAACCGAAGTATTAAAACGCGTATAGCTACCACTGCCGTTATATTCATAAATCCTGAACCAATATGTAGTTGCTGGTGTAAGACCGGATACATTACAGCCATTTAACGGAATCCCTTCCACAATTTGAGTAGCACCATTAAAAATAACCTGTTCACCACTGCCACTGTAAACATTGTTGGCAGTAGGATTGCTGCCGTCAACAGGAGAAGTGAAGGAATTGGTAGTATTTATTTTAACTATTCTCCTTGTCCCGTTGCCTGGAGTCCATTCCAAAGTTATATCTGTATTAGCAGGATAGGTGATAATGTTCGTTGCCTGCAAAGTTGGTGTTTCCACTTCCTGGGGTTCGGCATTAAAAGTATGAGAGCCGAGATTATCTATTGTATCTTGAGGGTATAAATCCCATTCGGAAACCAGCGTAGTAAAAGCATAAGCTCCTGTGCCTGATGGATTTTGGGTTATACCTTGAGCTATAGATGATTTTCTTACTAAAGTAGAATTTACGGTAGTGTAACTGTTATCCCCTAACCAGGCAGCTCCAGGGTCGTTTCCGATTACGCCGAAAATATCAATAAAAGCCCCGGTGCTTATTTTTATCAGGGCTAAGGCATCGTTACCGTTAAAATTCGCTACATTATTATTTGTTAAATCTGTAACAGCTAAAATATCTGCATTGGCACTGGCATTGGAAATAACATAAACCTCACTATCTGCCAGAGTTCCGCTTAGTGTTAAAGTGGAAGAAGGAGTAGTTGACCCGTTGGAATAGAGAGTTACTTTATAATCAGATAAATTTACTGCAGAGCCCGTTCCGTTAAAAATCTCTATAGATTTGTTGGAAGCGCTACCTTCAATATATTCGGAAAAGAATAAGTCCGCTGCATAACTTGTTGCTCCGGTTACTATTCCTGCAACAGCAAGATTTACATCCGTAGCCCCCAAACAGGTATGAATAATGTTTCCGCCAAAAGTTCCGGCAGTAGTTCCGGTCATTCTAACTAAAACATTTCCTTCGTAATTAGGTAAAACGCTGGTGTTTATAGTATAAGTTATACCCTCATCTACAGAAATCTCAAAACCGTTGGGTGCAGAAACATTAATATTTTGGCTTAAATCAACTCCGCTAAGGAAATAGCTTTGTGGTTGTGAAGGGGTTCCCTGGGTGGTTTGAAAAGTAACTAAATTAGCTGTAACATTAATTAGCGGATTTACCGGGATATTAAGATTTATATCAACATCATCAATACCAATCTGTCTTCTGGTTCCGCTTGTTCCTGTGCTCGTTGTAAACCATTGGATAGTAATATTATCTCCCGCAGCTATATTCAAACCGGTTACAACTGCACTTATTTGTTGATTAGTTCCCTCTGCTGTAGAATATTCTAAAGCAGGAATTTCAGTTCCGTTTACACTGACTACCCATTTGGGAGTTCCTGTCTGATCTGTTCGGGCTACTTTTCCCTGATAGGTAACATTCAGGTTATTGATTGTGGCGCCGGTTTGATTTTTTAAGGTTAGGGTAGCAGTTAAAGCATTATTTGGAGCCGAAGAAGTAAGCTGAATTCCCAAAACTCCATTACCCCTTAATCCTCCTGCAGTTCCAGAACCAAAATCTCCACCATAAGTATATTGATCACTTAAAGTCCAGCCGGAGGGCAAACTCTCCAGAGAATTATAAGTTGTGAAATCTTCAGTATAACCCTCGGTAGTAAACGAAACATAAGTAGAAATAACAGTTCCATTAACTGATAAGAAAACTGAAGCACCACCTCCACTATGAGTGATGTTTTCATTTAGATAATTACCCGGACTCAGGTTTGCTTTCAAACGCACATATAAAGTTGCAGGGGATAGAATGCCTCCACTATAAGGTAAAGAGAAACTATTAGAAAAAGTTACATTATCAGAAGAGACCTCAAAACTGGAGGAACCGGTGATAGTTATGTTACCGGACAAGGGACTTAAATTAGAGCCGGAAAGAGTATAGGACTGTGATGCTGAAGGACCTTCTCCAAGTTCATAAGTAAATCCGCTTAAAACAGTAGGATCAAGAACAAGAACAGGAACTACAGGTGTATAATCCGTTAGGGTTATATCATCAATATTTATGCGTTTATCAGTAGCTCCTGATTCTGTAGCGCGTTTTATTCTGATTCTTATATTACCGCTTACATTAACCTGTTCGGAAAATAAACTGGGGTTATCACTGGCAGGAGCAGTAAAAACAGAACCGATTTGAGTCCAGTTAGCTCCGTTATCAACGCTGTATTCAGCTTTCCAGTCAACTTGTGCTTCAGTTCCATAACGCCGATAGTAAAAGGAAAGGGTTCCTAATCCGGTTGTTTTGTTTTCCAGCATTGTCATACTTGAGGTTCCGTAACCACGCAACCTGGCAGAACGGGTTCCATTTTTCCAGTCGTTAGCCAAATTGCCAATTAATGCTTCTGTCATATTCCAGGAAATGCCGCTTAAAGTTACATCTCCTGAGGCGTAAGCAGTTTTTGTCTCATTTGTTCCTTCAAAATTAACAGTATAATCTCCATAGATAATAGAGATGCTAAAGAATAGCATTAGTAAGCAGAGTAACGGTTTTCGCATTCTATATTCTCCTTGTTTTCACCAAAGATAATTAAGCAAGCAGATTACACAGAGGCAACAGATAGAAAGATTGGGAAGGAAAAAGATTTCAGCGATTTTCAGGTCACTAAACTTTTTCCTTCTTCATTTTTCTTTCCTATTTGGGCTTTGGCTGCTCTTAAATACATTGGTTCCAGGTTTTCAATGTTTTGGGGGATAAATTTCTCAGGTAGCTTTTCTGGCAAGTAAAAAAGTCCTGCAGCGGAAGGTATTTGCATAATGGAAGATAAAGTGTAAAAATGATGCCCTGCATTTTGCAATAGAGGACTAAGCATTTCTGCCGCACTTCCGCATAGGATAAAATCATTCTCCTTCAGCTGGCAAAGCTCTTCCGGTTTCATTACTGCAGGGAGAATAATTTCCTTTAAATTATAGTCGTAAAAGGCACAATAAACTTCCTTCATCTTAGCGTCTATAACGGAGAGAATGTTTTTACCCAAACCGCAAACCGGCAAAGCGGCAAGTTCCAAAGAAGAAAAAGCATAAAGAGGAATACCCAAAGCAAAAGCAATTCCTTTGGCTGTTGCTAAACCGATTCTCAGTCCGGTAAAAGACCCGGGTCCAATGCAGAGATACAATGCCTCCAATTCCCTGCGTTCCGCGTTACAGAATTGAAAAGCATAGTCAATAGCTGGCATCAGGGTTTCGCTATGAGTAATCTTGATGTCAAAATAGGCGGAGTAAATAACTTTCTTTTCCTTTGCCAGAGCAAGGGAGCCGAAATTTTGAGTAGTATCAAGGGCAAGTTTCAATTTCCCTTCCGCATCCAATCATCATACAAATTTTCAAAGAACTTTTTATGTTGTGCTTCATCCGCTGCCAGGCGTCTGAAGAGAGTTGATATTTCGGGATCAGGAAATTTCACACTCATTTCAGAATAAAGCAGAAAGGAGGTTTCTTCTCTTTTCATACCCCTTATAAGGATATTCTGATAGCCAAGGTCTAAAATTTCCGGATCAGCTGTAATGTATTCACTTATTTTCAGATTGGGTGTTTTATGAATATCTTCTTCTTTTACACCCGCTTTACGAATTTTCTCAATCGCTATTATATGGCTTTTTTCCATTGCTTCCAGTTCTTTAAGCATTTCCAGCTGACCCTGGAAGTGGGATTGATTTTGCAAATCCTGATAGAATTTTATGGCTTCCTGTTCACGCATAACGGCAAAATCAAGGATTTCTTCAAAGTCCTTTCTATGCATTTATAACCTCACAATTACAGATATTATAAAAAATCACCGGGGAGAAAATAATTCCCCCCGGTAATAAGGGAGCGGATTGTTTTTAATCCAAGGGTTCAAACATATCTTTGCCGACACCGCATTCAGGGCAGACAAAATCATCGGGAAGTTCTTCAAAAGGAATATTGTCGTTTTCGGCAGGATCGTATATCCATCCGCATGCTATACATTGATATTTTTGCATTTTATGTCTCCTTAAGGGGATTTAATAGTTTTCTTTAAAAAGTTCAAAATAACTTTGCGGGTGACTGCAGGAAGGGCAAACAACGGGGGCTTCCGTTCCTTCGTGAATATAACCGCAATTCAGGCATTTCCAAAACACTTTTTCGCCCCGGATAAACACCCTTGCATTTTTTACATTGTCATAGAGCTTACGGAAACGCTTTTCATGTTCTTTTTCCACCTTAGCAATCATTCTCCAGGATTGGGCAGCTTCAGCAAAACCCTCCTCTTCGGCAATATCGGCAAAAAGAGGATAGAGTTCCGTCCATTCTTCATTTTCTCCATTAGCGGCATACTCCAGATTTTTAAGTGTGCTATCGGCAGACCAGCCAACCGGATAGGAACCCATAATATTAATCATTTCTCCTTCCAAACCAAGCTTTTGTAAATGTTTGAAGAATACTTTGGCATGTTCCTTTTCATTTTCTGCGGTTTCCGTAAAGATATTGGATATTTGTTCAAAGCCCTCATTCTTGGCAGTTTTTGCGGAATAGAGATATCTCATTCGGGCTTGACTTTCTCCGGCAAACGCTTTCATTAGATTTTCAGCAGTACGGCTTTCAATATTGGGCATTTAGTTCCTCCTTATTTTAGTTGATTTTTCCATAAACCGTGCACATTGCAATATTCGCGCACAGCCAATACTTTTTCCATTTTAACGCAAAACTTTGCTTTGGGTTCATCCCCGGGATTCAGTTCCTTGCGTAACACTTTTTTCTCCGTAAGCACTTCAATACTGGTGATATAGTGTTTTTCTTCCATCGGATGAGGGATACTGCCAATAGAGACCTCAATTTTATCCCCCAAATCTGTTACTACCGGAATATGTTTTTCCAATGAGGCATCAACAGTATTTTCCTGTAATAATTGCATTGGCTGACCACAGCAAACTAATTCGCCACCGCCAACAAATATTACTTCTACAACATTCCCGCAAACGGGACACCGCCATAATTGTCTAAGAGCTATCATTTTCTTCCTCCTGTTATCTTCTCTTTTTATCTATTATAAGCAAGATAATACTTTTGTCAAATGGAATTTTTCCCTTGCCAAAAAAAACGGTTTTTGTTTTTATGCTTTTATAAAGCTTTAAAAAAGAAAAGGGATGATGAATGAAACGCCTTGTAATGTTGCTGTTAACGCTTCTGCTTTTAGCCGGATGCGTTCAATATAATGAAGAACTTTGGATTAACCGTAATGGTTCAGGCCATGCTGTTATCCGGGTAGTCCACCGTTCTCCTTATGAAAATCCCGAAGAAATTATGCGCAAGGCAGCATTACCTGGCATCAATTTGCAATCTTACGAGATTCATAGAAATGGTCCCGATGTTATCTACACCATCCATTTTAAGTTTAAAAACATTGATGCCTTCAATAATATCAACGACCAATTAGGTGAAGCTGATTTCTGGGGAAAAATAACCCTGAATAAAGAACCCGGCAGAAGAATCACTTTCAAACGCAGAATCGCTTTAGGCAGTCAGGAACAGGATGAATACGATGATATAGAAAATATTTTAGGTCAGCTACAACCCGATAATCCTGTGTGGACTTATAAAGTTCATCTACCCTGGAAAATTATTTCTACCAATGCGTTACCTGCCAATGTAGATATAAATAATCGCACCGTGAGCTGGAGCTTTGATACCCGTAAAATGTGGCAGAAACAGGAACTAATGACTGTTGAATTGCAAAAGGAATTTCCCTGGTTTCTCTTAGTTATCGGGGCTGTAATTGTTGTTCTGTTGGTGTTTTTGATTCATTGGATGTTTCGCTTTCCCAAAAAATCGCATTGGAGGGAAAGAATAAAGCAAAGTGAGAATGAAGAAAAAGGGTAATCGCACGCAGATTTCGCCGATAACGCAGATTTTATTGATGAGAGGTAAGGGCTGAACAAGAGTTCAAGTATTTAAGGGATTTACAATTTTTCTATTCTTTGTTTGTAAATTGGGTGGTTAATGTAAAAAGTATCACCTCCCTATAGTCGGGTATTCTTATAGGATAGATAAGCGTTTATTGCAATTAGAAGCATAAAAGTAATGCCTTAAAAATAATGAGATAGTTTCCCTCTTAAAACAGTATAATACCAACTATAACAATCACTTATATGATAACATCCTAATATGGTTGTCTTTTGTGTTTCTTACTGCGAGCCGATAATTTATCGTTTATCAGGCGTTAATCAAGCGTTAATTATTAACGCTTGATTAAGGGTAGATAATCACTTGATTAACACTTTTAGCTAAGAAAGTAGAGGAACTCTAATTAGTAGTAAAGGAAAAAAGTATCCCCCTTATTATCCTTCCCAACCCGGTTCCCTAAAGCCCCTTAGGGCGACACTTTGATAGCGATGGTGGCGTAAGCCCCTCGAAAATTTTCCGGAATAAACGACGTCCTCGTCGTTTTCTGTCATTAATGTAAGTTACAGGGAATTAAAATGTTAAGAATGTTTAGAGGGTGGAGTTTCTTATGAACGACGAGGACGTCGTTCTTCCGGGATTTGTGAACGACGAGGACGTCGTTCTTCCGGGATTTGTGAACGACGAGGACGTCGTTCTTCCGGGATTTGTGAACGACGAGGACGTCGTTCTTC
>Ga0116171_10000513_pt1 | contig 41395 bp, 36 predicted proteins | sample AD_JPNHW2_MetaG_FD_89798 | JGI IMG/M metagenome (GOLD analysis project Ga0116171, IMG submission 89798) | Active sludge microbial communities of municipal wastewater-treating anaerobic digesters from Japan - AD_JPNHW2_MetaG | ecosystem: Engineered > Bioreactor > Anaerobic > Digestate | place... | reverse complement strand
GTTTTTGGAATAGGGAAGACTTCGTCATCAGCTATACCTGTAAATATCTCATAAGGTCTGCCATCCTTAAGACCAACAAAAGCGACCCATTTTTCTTCATTAATGTTGAACCTGATTACGTCGCAGTCAAGTGATTTCGGACGTTTAGGCCTTTCGGCCTGCACCTCTGTTTTTCCTGCTATGAGCACACCATTTCTTGATCCGTCGCGGTATACTGTTACTCCTTTGCATCCTGATTTCCAGGCTGTGAGATAAAGCTCGCTTACCAGTTCTTCTTTTGCTTCGGCAGGAAGATTTATGGTAACGCTTATTGAATGATCGACCCATTTCTGAATTGCACCCTGCATCTTTACCTTTGCCACCCAGTCAACATCATTTGCAGTGGCTTTATAATATGGCGATTTTGCTACAATGGCCTCAATCTCATCATCTGGCATCCTTGTAACCTCGTTTGGATCATATCCGTTTATTTTGAGCCATTCAACAAATTTATGATGAAACACCTTGAATTCTTCCCATGAATCACCTACCTCATCCTTAAAAGTTACCTTTACATCTTTATCATTAGGATTGACTTTTCTCCTTCTCTTATAAAATACAGAAAAAATTGGTTCAATTCCCGATGTTGTCTGTGTCATAAGACTTGTTGTGCCTGTAGGAGCTATGGTCAGCAGAGCTATATTTCTCCGGCCAAACTTAACCATATTGGAATACATGACCGGATCTGCCTCTTTCATCCTGAGAATGAAAGGATTATTTTTTTCACGTTCAGCATCATATATTGTAAATGCACCTCTCTCCTTTGCCAGGTAGGTAGATGATTTATATGCTTCAAGTGCAAGTGTCTTATGGACATCAACAGAAAAATTAGTAGCTTCCGGGCTGCCGTATCTCAGTCCCAGAGCAGCCAGCATATCGCCTTCAGCCGTTATGCCAATACCTGTTCTTCTTCCCTGTTCTGATTTTTTTCTGATATTCGTCCAAAGGTTTCTTTCTACAAGTTTCAGCTCTTCGCTTTCCGGATCAGCATCTATTTTTGCAATAATGGCATCAATTTTTTCAAGTTCAAGGTCAATAATGTCATCCATTATACGCTGTGCCAGGCCTACATGTTCCTTATACAGATCGAGATCAAATTTTGCTTCACTGGTAAAAGGATTATTTACATAGCTGTACAGGTTAAGAGCCAGCAAACGGCAACTGTCGTATGGACACAAAGGTATTTCACCGCAAGGATTTGTTGATACCGTTGCATATCCCAGGTCGGCATAACAATCAGGAACACTCTCCTTTAAGATTGTGTCCCAGAACAATACTCCCGGTTCAGCTGATTTCCATGCATTATGGATTATTTTGTTCCATAAGCCATTAGCGTCAACGTCCTTGTCAAACCTTGGACTTTTTGAATTTATTGGATATTGTTGTCTGAACATTGTTTTCTGTTCAACTGCTTTCATGAAGTCGTCGGTCAGCTTTACTGAAACATTTGCGCCGGTTACCTTTCCATCTTCCAGCTTGGCATCAATGAACTTACCGGAATCAGGATGCTTTATCGAAATTGAAAGCATAAGAGCACCTCTCCTTCCATCCTGGGCAACTTCACGGGTGGAGTTTGAATATCTTTCCATAAACGGCACCACTCCTGTGGAAGTAAGTGCGCTGTTAAGAACAGGTGTTCCTTTCGGTCTGATATGTGAAAGATCGTGACCCACGCCACCCCTTCTTTTCATAAGCTGAACCTGTTCCTGGTCAATTTTCATGATCCCCCCATATGAATCGGACGATCCGTCGTTACCGATCACAAAGCAGTTTGACAGTGATGCTATCTGAAAGTTATTACCAATCCCTGTCATCGGGCCACCCTGAGGAACAATGTACTTAAAATCCTTGAGAACACTGTAAATCAAATCCTCGGAAAGCGGATTATTGTATTTCATCTCAACTCTGTGTAACTCACTTGCCAGCCTGTGATGCATATCGTCCGGTGTTTTTTCATAAATATTCCCGAACGAATCTTTAAGTGCATATTTGTTTGCCCATACTTTTGCAGCTAACTCATCTCCTTTAAAATATTCTATGCTGGCTTCTACAGCTTCCTCGTGAGAATAAACACTCTTCGCTTTTTCCCTCTCATTTGATTTCACACTACTTTTCACTTCTACTGTTTTCTGAATTTTGGATTCCGGTTGTTCCTTTGTTGCTTTTGTAGTAGCAATAGCTGGTTCCTGGACAAATAATTCTTCCATATATTTTTATTATAATCTGATTCTATTATGATTAACCTTTTTCGGATATTTCCCGCTGGCAATTGCTAAATTAAACAAGCGTTTCTCTCAAAGCAAGAGTAAAAATTTAAGTTTATTAACATTTACCGGCATAGTTATGAACTTCTGGCTTAAAGGCTGATTACCAACTTTTTAATAATATTCGATTAGGAAGCATCCCATTCATCCCCGCATAAATTCATGTACTTCAACAACATTTAAAAAACTCATAAATGAAGGTCAATGTTTACAAGATTTTTAAAGATTTCACTTTGATTTCTTCTTAAAAAATGAAGAAGCCTGTGTGAACAGTCGTTATAATTTTTGACACTTCAGGAAGCAGGCCTGCTGATGATAAAATGGGGAAAAAAATGAGGCTGTCAGTCATAGACAGCCTCATGATATAAATTAAAGTGTTGTTATGTTAGAAAATCAGGCGTACGCCAAGAAGGCAACCCCATGTACTTGATGTGCTGACATCTTTACCGATGGTCGTCTTTTTGCTAAAATCTTCAAGAGAAGTTGCATTCAGATTATAGACAGGAGCTGAAGTTGCATTACCCCTTGTTTTGACAGTTAACGGACGAATATTATCATAACTTGCCAGAGGATTATTATTATAAGCACCCCATGAATCATTGATCATGTTTCCGATATTCAGGAAGTCTACGCTAATCTGTAATGTGTACTTTTTCTCTGTTCCAAAATTAGCAAAAATATCCTGAAGCAGTTTTGCATCAAAACGGTGGATCCACGGTTCTACTTCGCCAAAGCGTTCAGCATACTGACCTTTACGGTCACTAAGGTAATCATTTGAATTTACGTAGTTCCAGAAAGCAACTCTCTGCTCTTCTGCTGTCATCAGAACATTATTCTTTTTATCCACAGCATCACCAAAAGTAATATCATTTTCATTAGCAGGAACATACATCAAATCAGAATAGTTTCCGTCGCCGTTCAGATCATTAGAATAGGTATATGACCAACGGCCACCCTGGAAGCCCTGATATACAAGAGAGAAAGTAGTTGCGAAATTTTTAGCATATTCTAACCTGTAAGATATGTTGCCGACCAGCTTGTGCGGTGTAGCAAAGTTTGAGTAACTAAGACCAGGATTATTCAAACTGTTTACAGCAACATTAGAGGTAAATGCAGAAGCTGCTGATGATCCGGGATTTGAAGAGATGTCCTTAGCCTGAGTGAATGTATATGCAAACATTCCTGAAAGTCCATTTGTAAAATTCTTTGTCAACTGTGCGGTTAACGAATACTGATACCCTTTACTGGTGTTATCCAGTTCCATAGCGCTGTTAATTGTTGAGTTGACCTTTGCGATAGTGGAAGAGGTCCAGAATTGACGGTTATCAGACCCAGCCATAGTTCCTGTCGTTGCGGCCTCGTTAAGATTAATTTGTTGTACTGCATTTATATCTTTCGAGAAAATAGCCTCTGCTGTGAATACCATATTATAAGGTAGCTCAATGTCAACACCTAAGTTTGAACGCCACACCTGAGGGAATTTGAAGTCTTTACCAACCTGGGCAAGAGTTGCACCACTTGGCAGGGAGCCTGGTGTTTGCGGGAACTGTACAGAGTTACTTGCTATAAGCGCTTTGTAATCAGGATTGAAATTCATACCTGCAAGGTTTGCGTTCCCTGGTCCCCAGGTAATTTCCGGAACCTGTATCATACCGGAATTTGTAGGCTGGTTGGTAAACCATACAAAAGGAAGTAATCCTGTGAACAAACCTGATCCTCCGCGTATCTGCAGTGAACGATCACCCTTCACATCATAGTTGAATCCGAAACGCGGTGAAACAATAAGTCTGCTATCTGGCCATGTACCGACATCCATCTTTTTGCCTTCTGCAAATGTAAGAGCAGCAATATTTGGATTATCCTGCATATCATCAAGATACATAGGCATCTCCAACCGAACACCATAGGTGACTTTCAACTTTGGAGCTACCTGCCATTCATCCTGAGCATAAAGTGCTCCAAGACCAAAAGTAGCTTCAGCGCCAGGTGCGTCAACACCGTTATATCCATAAGTAACACCAAATCCAACAGGGTCAGCATCGGTGAGAAAATCATTAACCGAAGCATAACGGTAGTATGATGTACCCTCACGGATATATGAATTACGGAAGAACAGACGATCAAATGCCGCACCAACAGTTACGGTATGTTTGTTTAGGTTAATTGTAAAATTATCTGTAACACTGAATGTTTTATTGGTCACATCGTTGTTGAAACTGAACAGTTCATATCCAAACGACATGTACTGATCGCCACCTTCCCAGATGTCCACAAACGGGAAAAGATCAGAGTCGCTGGTACGGGTATCCTGAATAAATGTGTAACTGGCTAAAAGTTTATTTGAAAACCTTGAACCAAAATTACTGTTTAATTCACCAGTGATTGATCTCACAGTATTTTTAAATCCATAAAATGAATTTGAGAAAGCCATAGATTTGTTACTGATACGTCCGGAACCTTTTGCAAGACCACTGGCAGTACTTGTTGCATTGGTCTGCTGGTCAGAAGTACCAACTACATCATTATAGCGAATGGTAAATTTATGATCCTTGTTTATGTTCCAGTCCAAACGTGCCAGCAATTTGGTGTTTATGTTCTTGAACGGGTCAAAGTCTTTGTACTTACCGGGATCATAATTATATTTCGACATAAGATAGTCCTTAACAAGAACCATATCTGACTCACGTGTGCGTGATATCTTCTGATCGTCATTAGAGAGACCGTCAGTACTTGGTTTCCAGCTTACCCCGGGAATAGTTTCAGTTCCATATTCGCCACTGACAAAGAAAAACAATTTATTCTTTATTATCGGGCCGCCAAGGCGGAAACCGTAGTTTTGTGAACTTCTGCTGTTAGCATCTGCAACATCGTTACCATCAACTGAGTTACCGGTAAATGATTTCGGGCGTATATAGGAGTAGACCGATCCTTTAAATGTGTTGTCCCCACTTCGGGTTACAGCATTGATGCTTGCTCCGGTAAACTGAGACATACGAACATCATAAGGGGCAATATTAACAGATATCTCTTCAATTGCATCAAGGGCAATTGGTTGTGCTTCACCTCCAGGAAGAGGATTACTGCTTAACCCGAAATTATTATTGAAAGCAGCTCCATCAACAGTGATTGTATTGAAACGAGCGTCGCGGCCGCCGAATGAGTTACCCTGGGCCTGAGGAGTATATTTTGTGAAGTCTGTGATACTGCGGCTGATTGTCGGAAGACTTGCCAGATCGCGGTTATTTACGTTAGTCTGAGGACCTGAACGTTCTGAATTCAGAACCGAATTTCTGAGTCCCCCTGTTACAACTACTTCCTGCAAGGTAGTAGTAGCAGTACCTAATTGGGCATTCTGTACAAAATTTTCTCCCAGCTTTAATGTTATATCGGTATAACTGCTGGTTAAATATCCAATAAAGGATACTTTAATTGTGTAAGGTCCTCCAACACGCATGTTCTGGATCCGATAATTACCTGCATTATCTGCAGTTGTTGCATACTGTGTCCCCGATGGTACATGAACAGCAACGATAACAGCCCCCGGCAAGGCCTGGTTTGCATCATCAGTTACCCTTCCGTTTATTCCTGATGTGGTCGATCCCTGACCAAAAGTCATCAAAGAAATAAACAATAACAGTAACATCGTAGAAAATTTCTTCATCTGTTTTTTCATAAATTAGTTGGTTTAAGATTGAAAATCTCTGACAAGATTATTATAAATATTTGAACCAGTGATAACATAAAAATTACAATAATGTTAAATCACAAGTCATGAAATTACACCTATTTAAAGGAATGGCAACTATTTAGAAAAGACGAGTTTTAAACAAATTATGAGCCCGATTTGTTAATATCTTTCTTGAATATTTCTTGTAGAATTTTATTGGTTGCTCCGGTGTTTTTATTAATATAATTGAGGGTCGTTTTTGCAGATTTTAAGTAAAAAGATTCATCGGCAAGCCATTTGTCAAGAGCAACTGAAAATTTATCAAACGAATCGAAAGTTACTGCCCCATTTTCATTAATTAAATCAACTGCTTCCTTAAACTTTTCATATTTGGGACCAAACAAAACAGGAATACCCCAACATGCCGGTTCAAGTACGTTATGGATCCCCTTTCCAAATCCTCCTCCTATTGCAGCTATATAAGCATATTTATATGCCGAAGAGAGCATCCCGATATTGTCAATTATCAAAACCCGCGAATCAGCAGCTTTTTCGTTGAATTCTGAAAATCGTACATGACTTACCTTCAAAAGTTTCTCAAGCCTTTCAATATTTGGCTTATCAATCTCATGAGGTGCAAAAACCCACTTCATCTTTTCGGGGTTGTTGTTTATATACTGTACTATTATTTCCTCATCCGGCTTCCAGCTGCTTCCTGCCAGAAACAATTTTTCATTTCCCCTGAACTGCCCGAGCTGTGGAATATCTTTTGCCGTTGCGGCTATCTGAACCACCCTGTCGAACCTGGTGTCGCCAGCCAGTTGAATATTATCAAGGCCTATTCCTGAGAGAAGGTCGAAAGACTTCTGATCCTGCACAAATATTCTGTTGAATTTCTTCAGCATATTCCTGAAAAATGTTCCATACCATTTGAAGAAATGCTGGTCAGGCCTGAATATAGCAGAGATAAGGCAAAACGGAATTCCGTTCCTGTAAAGTGTTGAGATATAGTTGTTCCAGAACTCATATTTCACAAAAACCACATACTCCGGATTAATAAGTTTAATAAACCGCCTGGCATTGCGGGGTGTGTCGGCAGGCAGATAACAGATACAATCAGCAAGCGGATAATTCTTTCTTATTTCATATCCTGATGGAGAGAAGAATGTAAGCACAATCTTTATTCCCGGCTTCTCCTTTTTAATAGCCTCAATGACCGGCCTTCCCTGTTCAAACTCCCCAAGCGATGCGGCATGAATCCAGATGGTTCTGTCGCCCGGTCTTATCTTACCCATTACTTTTTCGTCCCAGTTTTTCCGTCCTCTCGCCCAAAGAGAGGCTTTAGAATTAAACGGTGATATCAGATGAATTAGGAGGGTGTAAAGGCAGATCCCGATGTTGTATAGTATTCTCATGGCTGATTATCAAAATGCCAAAGGTAAAAAAAGTCCTTGCCAAAACCATATCATTTTTATAAATGACGCAAAGGCAAAACAGTATAACGATGAAAATGTGAAACATATCCGGATTAATATAATTTTGAAGGTCACCGTTAAACCATTAACACTTTTATGTCAAGGTTTTATATCAGTCAGAATGAACATAAAGAAAAATTAACTTATATTTTTGTACAATAATTATTTAAAATTATGGTAAGACTTATCGCTCTTATTATCTCAATTGTGCTGCAGATAATAGCTGCATCAATTGCCCTGAGATTCATGAAACTGACTAAGTACCGGCTGTCGTGGATACTCCTTTCACTTTCTTTTGTTTTCATGGCTATACGTAAGATCATTCAACTTTTTGAGTATTTCAGGGGAACTCCATCCTATACCTGGCAAATGATTGATGAATGGATGGGGGTTCTTATTTCTGTTATGATAATAGGTGGTGTGATCCTGATACGGGAGATTTTTTATTCTCTCAAGAAAGCCGACATAGACAGGGGCCGTTCTGAAAAAAGAGTGATAAATGCTATAATAAATACTGAGGAGAATGAAAGGAAGAGATTTGCAAAAGATCTTCACGACGGACTTGGACCAATTCTTTCAACAATAAAAATGTCGCTTTCTGCTCTAACTGTCAGAATACAGGATGAACCGGGAACGGTAATTCTGAATAATACAAACCATCTCATAAATGAGGCTATCAGCACTATAAAGGATATATCAAATAATCTGAGCCCGCATGTTCTGACAAATTTTGGGCTGGCAAGCGCCATAAGTACTTTCACTGCAAAGATAAATCAGACTAAAGCAATTGACATTGATTTTAAGTCAAACATGGAGCATGAACGCCTTGAAAGTGAAAAGGAAGTAGTTGTTTATCGTGCTGTATGTGAACTAATTAATAACTCTGTTCTTCATTCAGGAGCATCAAAGATCGAGATCGAATTAAACAAACACGAAAAATTTGTTACCTTGCAGTTTTATGATAACGGGCGTGGTTTTGATACATCAGCCCGTTTCAAAGAAGGTATTAAAGGAATGGGGATATCAAATATTGAAACCCGCGTCAGGAGTGTGGATGGAGTTTTTATTCTTGAGAGTACTCCCGGGAAAGGCACCAGTGCTCTTATCAAAATAATTGACTGATTATTTTTAAATCTCTTTTGTCCGGCATGGAAAAAATTCGCATAGTTATAGTAGATGATCACCAGTTATTCCGTAATGGATTAAAAATACTTCTGAATGCTTTCCCTGAATTTGAAGTGGTAGGAGAAGCCTCAAATGGTGAAGAATTTCTAAAAATAGTCAAAACTATTCAGACTGATATTGCACTCATGGACATTAATATGCCTGAAATGGATGGTATAGATGCTACAAAAAAAGGTCTTAAGATCTGTCCCGATATAAATATTATCGCTCTATCAATGTATGGTGAAGAGGAGTATTATTACAAGATGGTGGATGCCGGGGCAAAAGGATTCCTTCTTAAAGATTCTGATATATCAGAAGTAAGGGAGGCTATACTTACGATCAAAAAGGGTGGCAGCTTTTTCTCACAGGAACTGCTATATCATGTCATTCAGAAAATCAAACACCGTGAACATGAAAATAAATCAGCCAACCTGTCAAAAAGAGAAAAAGAGATCCTTCTTAAAATATGCGAGGGACTTTCAAATCAGGAAATTGCAGACACCCTTTTCATTAGTAAAAGAACCGTCGACAAGCACAGGGCAAACCTTCTTGGTAAAACAAACTCCAAAAACACAGCAAGCCTAATCTTATTTGCAATAAAGAATAAGTTAATTGAGATATAGAACTATTTGTTATGTCTGAATCGCATAATCTTGGCCAAAAGGGAGAAGATCTTGCAGCAGATCATCTGAAAAAAGCCGGCTATAAAATCCTTTCCAGAAACTGGAAATGGGGAAAACATGAAGTTGATATTATAGCTGAAAAGAACGATCTGATCGTCTTCATTGAGGTCAAAACACGTACTGAAGATTATCAGATGCACCCGGTTACTGCCGTTACCAGCGAGAAACAAAAGTCAATTATTTATGCAGCTAATGGCTATCTTCAGAAGTTAATGATAGACCAGGAAAGCCGGTTTGACATAATCACCATAATTAAAAAAGAGAATACATATCAGATCGACCATATTGAGGATGCATTTTATCCTACATTGAGATAATTCAAAAAATGGATATTGAGAAATTAAGAGAATACTGCATTTCGAAAAAAGAGGTCACCGAAAGCTTCCCCTTCGATAATGACACTCTGGTTTTTAAAGTAGCGGGGAAAATATTTATGCTTGTTAATCTTACCGGCGATCTTAGCATAAATCTGAAATGTGATCCCTCTCTTGCCATTGACCTCAGGGAAAGGTATGCAGCTGTGACCCCCGGTTACCACATGAACAAGAAGCACTGGAACAGTATAGTTATCGATGGTACATTACCCGATAAAGAGTTGTTGTCATGGATAGATCACTCTTATGAACTGGTGGCCAAAAAGAAACAGATATAACCTTGTCCCACAGTGACCTGATAAATGCTTAGTCCGGATTATTTCAAAACGAGTTTTTAAGCTATAATAGCGTTTAACACCTCTTCACTTAACTTTTCAAATGTAACATTATCGAGATAGTTGCCAATTCCATCCATTTCTTCATCATTCATTTCCCCGAAAACATCCCTTACATCATCGCCCTGGAAAACAATAAACTTGCTATTATCAATCGATTGAATACCCCAATAATCTATTACGCCGTCCATATCAAGATATGCGCTTTTTATTTCTTCGGTACAGTCATTTGCAGCAATAAGGAAACCTCTTTTAAAATCATATGTGAAACTGAAAATGTTTGAGCTGCTAAATTGAGGAGCTGTTTCAAACCAACACCTTATGACATGTGAACCATTAAATATAACCTTTGGTAACTTTATTCCGATTTCTATTGGAAATCTTTTGCGCATGTTTTATTTAAAAAATGTTTGATATACAAACAAACGTAGTAAACCATTGCAAAAGTATGGCAATTTGAATTGTTAAAATGTTATTAAAAAAAGATTTAAGATTTTTTATTGATTTTATTCGTTACCCCTGTCCTAAAGGGTGCGAATAAAACCAATTGCTCCCTTCTGGTTTTGGGCAAACAATAGATTTTATTATGAAAGTGTATTGCATTCATGGTTACTGATAGTCATATATTTTTTATAGCTTAGTGTCCTGAAAAAATTAGTGTATTCCCTGCTTATAATGATAATTAAATTCTGATACTATGAAAACCAGAATCCTGCTGGCAGTAATCTTATTAATAATTATTGCTCCAACCTATGCACAAAAGAAGAAGTACCAGGCTCCTGCTTCAAAAACAGAAGAAGGCTATAAATTCACAACTGTTGTAGACCTTAAGGCCACTCCTGTAAAAAACCAGTCACGCACCGGAACATGCTGGTGCTTTGCCACTACTTCATTCGCAGAATCTGAACTTCTCAGAATGGGCAAAGGTGAATTTGACCTTTCGGAAATGTATATAATAAGAGAGACATATATCGACAGGCTTAAAGACAATTATCTCAGACAAGGTAAAGGGAACCTCGGCCCAGGAGGTTTGGCACACGACTGGATGAAAGCTTTCGGCAAATATGGAATTGTTCCTGATGAAGCCTACACAGGTCTTAATTACGGATCACCTACGCATAACCATAGTGAACTTCAGGCTTTTATTGAAGCTGTTGCAGCTGTTCCGGTAGAACGTAAATATGAGAGTCCTCAATATCATGCAATCGTTGATGCTGTGCTTGACGCTTATCTTGGGAAAGTCCCTGAATCTTTCATATACAAAGGGGTGACCTATACGCCAAAATCATTCTCTGAAAGTCTTGGCCTTAATCCTGATGATTATGTTGAAATAACATCCTTCACCCATTTTCCATTTTACACCCAGGGAGTTCTGGAAGTACCCGATAACTGGTCGATGGCCAGTTTTTATAATGTCCCTCTTGACGAACTGATTGAGATAATGAATTACTCTTTTAACAATGGCTATACCGTAAACTGGGATGGCGATATAAGCGAAAAATGGTTTTCACATGCAAAAGGGGTTGCAATAATCCCCGAAAACTCAGGTCTTGATCTTCCACAGACCGACAGAGCAAGACTGGAAAAATCTGCTTCGGGAGTTGGTCTTAAAGAGATTGAGGAATTATCAAAACCCGGAAACGAGCTTAAAATCACCCAGGAGATACGTCAGCGTGGTTATGAGGACTTCACAACAACTGACGATCATCTTATGCACCTGACAGGAGTAGTTAAAGACCAGAACGGCACCATATATTATAAAACAAAAAACTCTTGGGGCACTGACAGAAATCCTTTTGAAGGATATCTTAACATGTCGGAGAGCTATGTAAGGGCCAAAACCCTTTTCATCATGGTACATAAAAACGCTATTCCCCCGGCCATAAAAACCAAACTTGGTATAAAATAAACCGGAAAAAATTAAGAGGCTGTTCCATACGAACAGCTTTTTTTATTGTACTAAAAGATTACAGCCACGAACGTCGCTGTTGTCGAACCTCCCAAGCACTTCGAAGCTGCCATCTTCATGAAGTTTTCCGAGATCGTTTGTGGCAATAAATGAGCATGAATAAATATTTGCCAGGTCAATAATGTTTATCCCTCCGGTTTTTCCGGGTTCCGTTAAAAGGGATAACGGATCATGCGGATCCCTGATCACTACCTTCATCCAGGGAGGACAATAAAAGATCCCGTTCCCATTCGAATATGCCTGGCTCATCAGTTCCGCCATTCCATACTCCGAATGTATTGTATCCACATTTAATTTGTTTTTCAATATTGAATGGAGTTCTGTCCGTGTCAGTTCTTTCCTTCTGCCTTTCATGCCTCCGGTTTCCATTACAATAATTTCCGAAAGATCTGGTGAATATTTTTCTGCCAGGTCAATCAGGGCAAAGCTGACCCCCAGCAACAGAGCCTTTTGCTTTTCTTCTTTTGCCCCCTGAAGAGCCCGGATAAGATCCTCAGGACTTTCTTTATAAAATCCGCTCAGAGTATGGTGGCTTTGTCTTATCAGTGAGTCGGTCATATATACAAGCGAAGAACCTTTTCTTTCAGTATATGATGGCAGCAATGCAGCAATTAAATAATCTGCCGGATCACCATAAAACAACCGGAAAGTTTTTGAAAAACTCTCCTCATACAGGCTCAGGTCGCTTATGTAATGTTTACCTGGAACAACTCCTGTAGTTCCGCTGCTTTCAAAGATCATCTCAACGGGAAGATTGCCTGTAACAATTTTTTTATTCCTGAAAAACTCCACAGGTAAAAAAGGTATATCTGAAAAAGTAAGGATTTCTTTCTTTTCCCTCCGTAACCTGGTTACAAAATCGCGATATACAATATTATTACAAAGCTGATAATTATAAACTTCAAGGGCTGTATCAAAAAAATCAGCTGAATCCTTTATCCCGAAGATCCTATTTCTGAGACCTGCTTTCATTCAGCCGGGAAAGTTAAGGTCCCGTCAGGCTGGTATACCCATTCGAAAGTACATTCTGCATAATTTTTTTCTTCCCTGACTTCCGAAACCGTGCTTATAATCCTCAATTTTGCATAAGTTTCGTTTTTAGTTCTAAAGAGCCATATCTGATTTGGTTTAACTGAGAAAGCCCATTCTTCCCAACCATTAACAGTACCGATGGTCAGTTTATCAAAAGCCTGCTTTGCCGATGCCTCATCAGTATATTCACCATACAGGTAAAATGAATTTGAAAGGCTGTTAGTCTGTATAATCAGATTATCGATAGTACCATCATTACCTATTGTAATACATTGTTCCGTTACCGGAATAGTCTGAACCTTGTCTGCCGAAGTAAAAGAGAATCCGTAGGCATAATATGGGCCCGTACCATACAGGATATTATTTATTGTAAATGTACCGGAGGTACTCACTTTATTGTCTTTATCACAGCTGATTAAAAGGAGTGCTGAAAACAATATTATAAGGTATTTTTTCATTTACGCCTGTCTTAAATGAAACTTGAAATAATAATAATAATAATAAACAACAAAGATAATTGAATTCCATAAGTTGTAATAAGTGTTTTCTTTGAGAAACCCTAACGGGAGTTTATTACTAACTACAAGTAATAACTAAATAGGAATGATTCCTATTTAGTTATTACTCTTTCTTGATATTTATACTTATTTAGGAATTACTTTCAGTTAAGTGATATTCTTATTTAGGATTTACTCCCATTTAAGTGATATTCTTATTTAGGAATTTCTCTCAGTTAGATATTAGTATCACCTGAGGAAAATGGACATGCAACATCAAATATATCAGGCTCTTCCCAACACAATGGTGTAAGACTTCCATTAAGAAGCATGAAGCTATAAAAAAGGCTGCACTTAAATGTACAGCCTCTATTGCTTTTAATATCCTGAATCTTGCCTGACTATTCTCCGCGGATTGCAGTGATACCTGGAAGCTTCTTCCCTTCCATATATTCAAGCATGGCACCTCCGCCTGTTGAAACATAGCTTACCTTGTCAGCAAGTTTATTCTTGTTGATTGCAGCTACAGAATCGCCTCCTCCGATAAGAGTATAAGCTCCTTTTGATGTGGCAGCAGCAATTGCTTTTGCAACAGCAGTGGTCCCCTTTGAGAATTTCTCCATCTCAAATACACCCATAGGTCCGTTCCAGAGAACGGTTTTTGAATTTTCAATTACTTCTGAGAACTGTTTAATTGTTTTTTCAGCAATATCCAACCCCATCCAGCCATCTTCAACGGCGTTGACGGGTGAAGTTTTTGTGTTGGCGCTATTATCGAAATTATCTGCATTAAGGCTGTCGACAGGAAGATAAAGGTTCACTTTTTTCTCTTTTGCTTTCTCAATAAGTTGCAAAGCCAGATCAAGTTTATCTTCTTCACAAAGAGACTTCCCGATTTTTCCGCCCATTGCTTTAATGAAAGTATAAGTCATTCCGCCTCCTATGATAATATTATCAACACGGTTAAGAAGGTTTTCAATAAGCATGATTTTATCAGAAACCTTTGCTCCTCCCATGATGGCTGTGAATGGTCTCTGCGGATCTTTCAGGACCTTGTCCATGGCTGCAAGCTCGCTGTTAATGAGGAAACCGAACATTCTTTTGTCTTCCGGAAAATAATCAGCAATCACTGCAGTGGTGGCATGAGCGCGGTGAGCAGTACCAAATGCATCATTCACATATACCTCAGCATAACCTGCCAGCTTTTTTGCCATCTCTTTCTGTTTAACCTTCAGTGCAGCTTTTGCTGCTTTCTTCTCCTCATCTGTTGCTGTTTCAGGAAGAATTGGCTTCCCTTCTTCTTCAGGATAGAAACGAACATTCTCCAGAAGCATAACCTCTCCGGCCTTCATGTTTGCAGCCATGTTAACTGCCGTTTCCCCAAGACAATCATCTGCAAACAGAACTTTCTTGCCAAGATAATTTTCAAGAACCGGGAGAACAGGCTTAAGTGAGTATTTCTCCATACGTCCTTCCGGTCTTCCAAGATGCGACATAAGAATTGCTGATCCACCATCAGATAGAATCTTTTTGATTGTAGGTAATGCCCCCCTGATGCGGGTATCGTCTGTTACTACAAAAGTCTTCTTGTCGAGTGGTACATTAAAATCGACCCTGACTATTACTTTTTTCCCTTTGAAGTTAAAATCCTGAATCATTTTCATAGACCTGTATTTTTAATTTACTTGTAAAATTTCCTATTACAAACCTACACCTTTTTTGGAAATATTTAATTGCAACAAACCGACTAAATACAATCAAAACTGAACCATTGTAAAATCGCCTCAACGAAACTCTGTGCAAAAGAAATGCAAAAACTTACACAACTGGCAGGACAAACCAGTCGGCCGGCCAGGCAACAGGACGCAGAGGGTACGTGTATTAAAATCTTCTATGCGATGAACATATCATAAGTTTAAAATGTTCCCTTTTTAAAAGTTTAATTAAATTTGAAAAAAAGTTATGGCAAAAATTACGTTTAAAGGCAATCCGGTAAACACATCCGGATCCCTTCCGTTAAAAGGGGCTAAGGCTCCTGATTTCAGCCTTGTAAAATCCGACCTTGGGTCCCTTTCCTTATCAGACCTTAAGGGCAAGAAGCTCATTCTGAATATATTTCCAAGTCTTGACACCTCGGTATGTGCAACCTCAGTCAGAAGATTCAACCAGCTTGCTGCCGGAAAAACAAACGTCATCGTCCTGGCTGTCTCAAAGGATCTTCCTTTTGCCCACAGCAGGTTCTGTACCACAGAGGGAATACAAAATGTCGTAACACTTTCAGGATTTCGCGATACTGCCTTTGGAAAATCATATGGGGTTGACATGACTGACGGACCACTTGCCGGACTTTATGCACGAAGTGTTGTTGCAATTGATGAAAAAGGGGAAGTGATATATACACAGCTTGTTCCTGAGATAGCCCAGGAACCTGACTATGATGCAGCCCTTGCTGCTTTGTGATAAACTTAAAGGATCATTAACAATTGTTTCAGAAAGAGTTTTTAAAATGAATTTTTCGCAGATACCAGGTCAGAAAGAGATTATCGGGAACCTAATCCGCTCCGCACGTGAAGGAAGAGTCAGTCATGCACAACTGTTCACAGGCCCGCAAGGATGCGGCAGCATGGCATTGGCTCTGGCTTATGCAAAATATATCAGTTGTGAAAATCCGGGAGAAAACGATTCATGCGGAATATGCAAATCATGTGTCAAGTATGAAAAAATGATCCACCCTGATCTTCATTTTGTCTTTCCCGTTATTAAAGGTAAAAAAGCCACCGACCCGGTAAGTGATAACTATATTGAGGAATGGAGGGAGTTTGTAAAAAAGTCACCCTATTTTACAATTAATGATTGGTTCGATTCTATTGAGGTGGGCAATGCGCAGGGTATGATTTTTGCCTCTGAAGCATCAGAGATCATCAGAAAACTCAGCCTGAAGACTTTTGAATCAGACTATAAAATAATGATCATCTGGCTGCCTGAAAAAATGCACCAGGCTACAGCAAACAAACTGCTGAAAATGATTGAGGAACCACCTGAAAAAACACTCTTCCTTCTTGTTTCCGAAGAACCTGATAAGGTCATACCCACAATACTTTCAAGATGTCAGCTGATGAAAATCCCGTCTTTCAGAGATCATGATATTGAGGAATATCTTGCAAAACGATTTAGCCTGACTCCAGAAAAAGCAACCGATATTTCACATGTCTCAAACGGTAACATAATCAGAGCCATTGAGTTATGTGAAAATGAAGACTCTTCTCTGGCTAATCTTGACCGCTTCAAAAGTCTGATGAGGTTTGCATGGAAACATGATGTTCTCTCTCTTATCGGCTGGTCGGAAGAGATAGCCGCAACAGGAAGGGAAGCTCAAAAGAATTTTGTTTCCTTCTCATTAAGATTATTTCGTGAAAACCTCATGCTGACACTTGATCAGCTAAAAAACAGATTGGTATTTCTGACAGGAGAAGAAGAAACCTTTTCCAGGAACTTTCACCCCTTTATCAATCCGAAAAATGTCTATGCCCTCACTGATGAATTTAACCTGGCATTTTCGCATATAGAATCAAACGGAAATGCAAAAATCATCTTCCTTGACCTTGCACTTAAGGTCACAAAGCTAATCCGCTGATCGTGAAACTCAATATTGAAACTAATGCATATTTTCACTATTTTTGCGGGATAATTTCTGAATAATAAGAATCTATGACAGATATTGATGATGTTCAGGGGCAGGCTGGTGAAGAGATCCAGATGCCCGATATAACATATAAACCCGGATATAATAAACTCGATTCCTTCAACTGGCTGAAAGATATACCGGAGAATCCAAATGAGAATGATGTTGTAGAAATACGGTTTAAAAATACCCGCAAAGGTTTTTTCAGGAACATAAACAACCTCAGGCTTGAAATTGGAGATGTTGTCGCAGTAGAAGCTTCTCCGGGCCATGATATTGGAAGAGTATCAATGGTGGGTCATCTGATAAGTGAGCAGGTGAAGAAGCTCAAAACACTCCCTTCACCCGATGATCTGAAAAAAGTTTACCGTAAAGCAAAAGCAGCTGATATCCAGAAATGGGAAGAGGCAAAAAAACTTGAGATACCAACAATGCTTCGTTCAAGAAAGATTGCTGAAGAGCTTAAGCTTAATATGAAAATCGGTGATGTTGAATATCAGGGAGACAAAACAAAAGCTATTTTTTACTATATCGCTGACGAAAGAGTGGACTTCCGCCAGCTGATCAAAGTCCTTGCTGACGAATTTAAGGTCAGAATAGAAATGCGTCAGATAGGAGCCCGCCAGGAAGCTGGAAGAATTGGAGGCATAGGATCATGCGGAAGGGAATTATGCTGCTCAACCTATATCACTAATTTTATATCGGTAACTACTACATATGCAAAATACCAGGAATTATCACTTAATCCTCAGAAACTTGCCGGACAGTGCGGGAAGCTTAAATGTTGCCTCAATTTTGAACTCGATTGCTATGTGGATGCACAAAAATCATTTCCCCCGAGAGATATTCCTCTGGAAGCACTCGACTGCACAGGTTTTTTTCAGAAAATGGAGATTCATAAAGGAGTTTACTGGTACTCGACAGATCCTCATTCTGCAGTCAACCTTATTGCCCTTCCTGTAGAACGGGTCAGAGAAATTCAGGCACTTAATAAAAAAGGAAAGAAAGTCGATAAGCTTGTGTCTGTTGATGACTCATTTAACCCTGCTCCTGTTTCCCAGGATCTTCTAAAAAACAACAGCCTTACAAGGTTCGATCCTCCTGAAAACAAACCTCAGCAAAACAAAAAACATAACAAAAGAAAAAATAAAAGATTCAATGATAAGAAGAAGAAATAAATATTCATCACTTTTATTGTTGCCATTCTTACTGCTTCTTACATCATGCCATAATAATGTCGTTTACACAGATTCATTTGTTATTCCTGATAAGTCATGGGAACTAATGAATGTTCCGGTTTTTGAAGTGCCGATAAACGATACTGTATGCAGTAATAATATAATCTTTACAATAAGAACAAGCTCTTCGTATCCTTTCCGGAACATATATCTCTTTGTAACTACAACTTCTCCTGCCGGAGTCAATATTACTGATACCCTTCAGTATAACCTTGCCGATGAAAAGGGAAAATGGTATGGGAAAGGATTCGGCGACATCCATGAACTTAATCTTCCATATAAATCAAATGTCTATTTCCCAATAAAAGGCACTTATACATTTAAGGTTCAGCATGGTATGCGCACTGAAGATCTTAAGGGGGTTTATGATTTCGGGTTAAGAGTAGTCAAGATCAATAAATAAATTTCAGGAGTGGGAAAGAATAAACTGGCCAGATGGAGCGAGCTGGGATCTTATGATAATGTCATCCAGCCAAAAATAGGAGATATCACCAGCCAGGACCATCCAATAAAAGGCAGATGGAATAAGGATATGTTTAAAAATGAGAACCCTGTTGTTCTTGAACTGGGTTGCGGAAAAGGTGAATATACAGTTGGACTTGCAACAAGGTTTCCCGGGAAAAATTATATCGGCGTAGATATTAAAGGTGCCCGGATGTGGAGGGGCGCTAAAACATCCAACGATAATAAGTTATCAAATGTTGCCTTCCTGCGGACCAGAATTGAGTTTATAAACAGGTTCTTTGCTCCCGATGAGGTAGATGAGATCTGGGTCACCTTCCCCGATCCCCAGCCTGGAGGAAGAAACGCAGACAAAAGACTTGTATCGCCACGATTTCTTAACAATTACCGCCTCTTCCTGAAAAACAAAGGAACAATTCATCTGAAAACTGATAATACTGGGCTCTTTAAGTACGCTCAGAAAGTGGTGAATGATAATAAACTGGATACCATTATTGCCACTGATAACCTTTACTCTGAAGATCTCCCGGATGATATTCTTTCGATAAGGACCCATTATGAAAGTATCTTTCTCAGTGAGGGACTTCAGATAAAATATATTGCTTTCAGACTGGAAAAAGATAAAATTATTGACGATGTCCTGCTCAAAGCCAGAAAAGGATAAAGACTTTTTCAGTCAGGTATATGAGGTTACAAAACTTATACCTTACGGAAGGATCACATCATATGGTGCCATAGCCCGGTTTCTCGGCTCAGCCCGTTCGGCACGTATGGTTGGATGGGCATTGAATGTATGCCACAACCAACCAGGGTTTATTCCTGCCCACAGAGTCGTTAACAGTAAAGGCCTACTTACGGGGAAATATCATTTCGGTAATTCCACAACAATGGAACAACTTCTTGAAAATGAGGGCATCATTATTGAAGATGACCAGATCATGAACTTCGATGAAAAATTCTGGGATCCTATGACCGAACTGCTGTGAAATTTTGCATTCTGATAAAAAATGGGTAAAATTGCACCTTGTTTATATTTAAATTAAATAAAAATAATTTGCTTCTATAATGATATTAAAAGAACATATATTGGAAGTTCTTTCAAAAATCATCCATCCCGACAAAGGGAAAGATATTGTAACGCTTGGGATGGTTTCTGAAATTGAATCAGGCGAAAACGGGATCTCCATTATATTAACTCCGGAGAAGTCCAATGATCCTTTTATTTCATCAATCAGGAGTACAATCGTCAAATCGCTGAAGGAAACACTTGGCCCTGACACTGTTATCAATGAAATTAAAGTTCAGCCTAAGGTAGTTGTTGGAAAACAACAGGAGAAAAAACGGGAAATTTTACCTGAAGTCACAAACATCATTGCCGTTTCTTCAGGTAAGGGAGGTGTTGGAAAATCAACTATTGCAGTAAACCTGGCTATAGCTCTTGCACGTAAAGGATATGAGGTAGGCCTTCTGGATGCCGATGTCTTCGGACCCTCTGTCCCAAAAATGTTCAATGAAGAAAAATACAGGCCCGAAGTAATACGGGAAAATAATGAAGACCATATTGTTCCGTTGAAAAAATATGGAGTTAAAGTTCTTTCAACAGGATTTTTTGTAGATCCGGCTGATCCGGTTATATGGAGAGGGCCGATGGCTTCATCTTTTCTGAAACAGCTTATAACCCAGGGCGCCTGGGGAGCTCTTGATTATCTTTTGGTAGATCTCCCTCCGGGGACCAGCGACATACACCTGACACTTGTTCAGGAGGTACCTGTTACCGGAGCAGTTGTAGTAACCACACCCCAGTCGGTTGCACTTGCCGATGCAATAAAAGGAATCGCAATGTTCACAAGTGATAAGATTAATGTCCCGGTGCTGGGACTTGTTGAGAACATGTCGTGGTTCACTCCTGCAGAATTGCCGTCAAATAAATACTATATTTTCGGCAGAGATGGCGGAAAGAAGCTTGCCTCCAGGATGAAGATATCGCTCCTCGGGCAGATTCCTCTCGTTCAGAGTATTTGTGAAGGAAGTGACAATGGTCAGCCTGCAGCTCTCGGCGATTCAATAACCGGGAATGCATTTATGGAACTTGCAGAAAATCTTGTTACAAGTGTAGATAAAAGAAACAAAGAGCACAGTCCGACTGTTAAACTACAGGTGAATAAATAAAATGTTAAGAATATGACAGAGCTAGAAAGTGTTAAGAATCGAGTTACCAGGGCTCTTGAAAGAGTAAGGCCGTATCTTCAATCGGATGGAGGAGACATAGATCTCATAGATGTAACCAACGATATGACTGTTAAAGTAAAACTTACCGGAGCATGTAATGGATGCCCATACAGTTTGCAGACATTAAAAGCCGGAGTTGAACAGGCAATTATACAGGAAGTACCAGAAATAAAAAGAGTAATTTCTGCCTGAAAAGATACTCCGTTTCAATTTTAATTAACTTTGAAATACTATACCTAAATTTTATCTGTTATAGTATTAAATTTATTTATTGGCAGGTAAAACACCATATAAATATCTGGCGTTATTGGGATTCTCTCTTATCCTGGTAACATGTTCGGTTGAAAAAAATACGGACACAACGAGGTTTTACCATAACATGACCTCCAGATATAACATCTATTTCAATGGTTATGAGAGCTTTAAAGCAGGGCTGGCTAAAATAAGCAAACGACACCAGGATGATTATTCTGAAATGCTTGGTGTTTTTGAGTACAGCGACCCGTCTACTGTTTCTGTCTGCACCTCCGACATGGAAAGGGCTATGCAGAAGGCATCAAAACTGATTTCCCTGAAATCAATTACTGCCAAACCGAAAATTAAAAACAAGAATCTTCCCACCGAAAAAGAAAAGGAACTGCTTGAAAGAAAAGAGTATAACGACTGGGTTGATGACAGTTACTTTCTGATAGCCAAGGCACGTTTTTATAAACATGAGTATAAGGAAGCCACAGATGTATTCAATTACTGTATAGCTGAAGCAAATGATCCCGGTATAAAGAAGGAATCTGCAATCTGGCTTGCCAGAATAAACAATGAAACAGGTAACTACAGCGAATCGTTAAGGCTAATCAATGAACTTGACATTACTACTGATTTTACAAAGACCTTAATGTCAATGTATTACTCTACACTCGCTGATCTTTTTGTCAAACAAAAAAAATATTCCGAAGCAATAGAACCTCTTGAAAAAGCTATTGATCTTGTTTCCGGGAAAAGATCTAAATACAGGCTGACATATCTTCTGGCTCAGCTATATGAACAGACAGACAACGGCGCCAAGGCATCCCTGTTGTTTCAGAAAGTCATTAAAATGAATCCGCCTTATGATGTTGAGTTCAATGCAAGAATTAATGTAGCCGGTGTTTTTGATGTAAACTCCGGTAATCCGTCGGAGATAAAAAGAGAACTCCTGAAGATGCTTAGAGATGTTAAAAATAAAGATTTTCAGGATCAGATCTATTTTGCCCTGGGGAACCTCTCTCTGAAAGAAGGCAATGAACCGGAAGCTGTAGAATATTTCATAAAATCAGCAAACTCAACAACAGTAAACCAGAACCAGAAAGGGAAATCATATCTTGCTCTTGCTTCGCATTTTTATGAAAAACCCGATTACATGAGGGCAGGAAAATTCTATGACAGCGCCGTCTATTTCATTGATTCGAAATATCCCGGCTATCAGGCTATTAAGTCAAAATCGCAGAATTTAAACTCTCTTGTCTCCCAGCTTACAATTATCCAGACCCAGGATAGTTTACAGAAGGTGGCTTTGATGCCAGAGGCTGAACGGAATAACCTTATTTCTTCAATGATAGCCAAAATAGAAAAGGCCGAGAGTGAAGGAAAGCTGTCGGAATATTCAGACAGGTACAATATCGGTCAATTTTATGAGAACGAAAGGCGTTCTCAGAATACTATCGAACAGGAAGGTAAATGGTACTTCTATAACCAGTCGGCTCTCACCTTTGGAAGGACAGAATTTCGCAGACGCTGGGGGGGCAGGAAACTTGAGGATAACTGGAGAAGATCAAACAAAGCGACGGTAAACACATCACAGTTCTCTACCAAACCGGAGGAAGGTGCCCAGAACGGAAAAGACACCTCTGCTGCAGTTATGGATTATAAAAAACCTGAATTCTATCTTAAGAATCTTCCATTAAGTGATTCTCTGTTAAACATTTCCAACGAAAAAATTATCAATGCACTCTTTAATGCCGGGAAAGCTTATGCCGAAAACTTATCTGACCCGGTTATGGCTACTGCAACATTTGAATCTCTTATCAGCCGTTTCCCTTCAAGTGATATTATCCCGGAAGCATTGTATAATCTGTATAAAATAAATAAAGATATCAACGGCACACGGGCTGAGACTTACAGGCAAAAACTCCTTGAAAAATATCCCGACAGCGAATTTGCCATGATATTATCTGATCCAGGGTATTTTGAGAAGAAGATGGCTGATCAGAAAATGGCTGAGAATACATACAATGAAGCTTACAACACATACATTTCGGAAAAATTTAACGAAGCTATCACAATGTGTGATGATGCTTTGAAAAAATACCCCAAAGAATCTCTGGCCCCGAAATTCCAGCTTTTAAAAGCATATTGCGTTGCCAGGATAAGTGATGAAAGAAAATTAAAGGAAGAGCTGGCCCTGCTGATCAAGACATGGCCGGGAACGCCTGAAAGCAAAAAAGCGGAAGAGATCTCAGCCTTCCTCAATCAAAAGATGCCGGAACTCAAATTTGAAGAAGATAAAGAGATAGCTGCTGAATTGTATGTGGCTGATAAAAGCGTGAAACATGTTTTCGCATTGGTTATTAACAACCCATCTTTCAATATTAACCAGGCTACCTTTGATGTTATCAGCTTCAATATTGACAATTTCACTAACAAAAACCTCAAGACTGCCGGAGAACTTGTTGACAATAAATATATTATAATAGTTGTTTCTGGTTTTGCCGACTATTCGCAGGCATTTGATTATTACAATCTTTTCGACATGGAAAAATCAGTCAGGAATTCTTCCAATGCCAGAATGATGAAGTTTGTCATCAGCAACGATAATCTTAAAATCCTGAATAATGATAAGAATCCTGAGCGTTATCAGATCTTCTTCAAGGAAAATTATTTAAAATGAGAAAGATCAGAATATTATGGACCGATGATGAAGTTGAAGCTTTAAAGCCTCATATCTTTTTTCTTAAAGAGAAAGGTTATGAGATCGACACATGCTCAAATGGAAATGATACGCTTGACTTGGTCAGGCAGCATCAATATGACCTGATTTTTCTTGACGAGAACATGCCCGGGTTGAGCGGGATTGAAACTCTGAGTCAGATTAAACTGATAAACAAGGATATACCTGTCGTTATGATTACCAAAAGCGACGAGGAAGAGATAATGGAAGCTGCAATAGGATCAGAAATAACTGATTATCTTATTAAACCTGTAAAGCCAAAGCAGGTGCTTCTTGCAATAAAAAAGATACTCGACCAGCGTCGCCTGATAACAGAAAAAACAACAATAGATTACAGACAGGAATTTTCCCGTATCAGCAGTATGATCTCATCGGCTTCAAAATATTCCGACTGGACCGATCTGTATAAAAAGATATTATATTGGGAAGCCGAACTTGAAAAGTCGACCGACCAGGGGATGACGGAGATACTTAAAATGCAGGAGAATGAGGCCAATAACTCCTTTTCAAAATTTATCAGTAATAACTACCTGCAATGGCTCAGCCATGATAATATGAACCGGCCCCTTCTCTCTCCCGATCTCTTCCAGAAAAAGATATTTCCAAAAATAGAACAACACAAATCCCTTTTTTTTATCCTGATTGACAATATGCGGTTAGATCAGTGGAAAACAATCTCCAGTGAACTAACCGGTTTGTTCAGGATTGTAGATGAGGACATATTCTTCAGCATCTTACCGACATCAACACAATTCAGCAGGAACTCCATTTTTGCAGGATTGATGCCCTCACAGATTGCAGAAAACCTGCCTGAACTCTGGATAAATGATGATGAAGAAGAAGGAAAAAATAATTTTGAAGAAGCCTTGTTTAAGAATCAGCTTGACCGCAAAGGGCTGAAATACAAGTGGTCGTACAATAAGATAAGTACAAGTCAGGAAGGCAGGAAAGTAAATGACAAAGTAAAGTCCCTTCTTCAGAACGATATAAATATTCTTGTCTTCAATTTTGTTGATATGCTTTCACATGCAAGGACAGAGATAGGGGTCCTCCGCGATCTTGCAAACAATGAAAAGGCTTACAGAAGCCTGACCCGTTCCTGGTTTATAAATTCATCATTGTTCGAATTGCTGAAAACACTTTCTTCTCAACATGTAAGAGTGATCTTCAGCACCGATCATGGTACAATAAGAGTTCAGAATCCGGTAAAGATTATCGGCGACCGGAAGACATCCTCCAACCTCAGGTATAAAATGGGAAGAAACCTCGATTATGATCCGAAAAAAGTATTCGAGCTGAAGTCTCCCGAAAAAGCGATGCTTCCAAAAACAAACATCAGTTCAAGATATATCTTTGCTCTCAATAAAGATTATCTCGTTTATCCGAATAATTATAATTATTATGCCGGCTACTATAAAGACACGTTCCAGCATGGAGGCATCTCAATGCAGGAGATAATGCTGCCTGTGGCATGTCTGGAACCTTTTCAATAAAAGTCCTGTCCAAAATGGAAATACTGATAAAAGATAAAAAACATCTGCTTTCTGCTGCAAAAAAGCTTCTTGAATATTTTGGAGATAATAAGATCATAGCTTTTTACGGAGCTATGGGAGCAGGTAAAACGACAATCATCAAAGCTCTCTGTGAGTTATTGGGAGCTGTTGATATTGTAAGCAGCCCGACCTTTACACTGGTTAATGAATACAAGACATCTGAAGGAGAAACTTTATACCATATCGATTTCTATCGTATAAAGAAGCAGGAAGAAGTTTTTGATTTTGGTATTGAGGAATATCTTGACGGCAATTCATACTGCTTTATGGAATGGCCGGAGCTTGTTGAAGATATTCTTCCTGCTGAAACACTTAAAGTCCGGATTGTTGTTGATGAAAATGAGCAGCGTATTCTGTCAATATCATAATTATTTCTGCTTTTGCTCTGTACTGCATTTTTTTTTAACTTTGGACAAATAACACCCTTTAATGATGAACGATAAAGGAAAGAGCGGGAGAGTCAGTTTCGAAAACACGGCTTTTATGCCAAAGGAAGAACACCTGGATACCTCGGTCAGGAACCGCACCATTTCTATCGGAATTCCCAATGAAATTAAAAATGATGATAAGAGGGTTCCACTTACACCCGAAGCAGTCAGCCTGCTAGTGGAAAACGACAATGAGGTCATTGTTCAGAAGGGGGCTGGCCTGGGGTCGAATTATACTGATAAGGACTACAGCGAAAACGGAGCAGTCATAAGCGATTCTCCGGCCAGAGTGTATGGTTGCGATGTGGTGATCAAAGTTGCTCCATTTTCCGAAAGGGAGACTGAATATCTTAAAGATAATCAGGTGATAATGTCATATCTGAATGTCCTTAAGCTGAATGAAGAAACTCTTGGAAAACTCATCAGAAAGAAAGTCACGGCAATTGCTTTTGAGAAGATCCGCGACAATAACGGAGAAATGCCGGTAGTGGAGCTTATGAGTGAGATCAGTGGTACAGCATCCATTCTTGTAGCATCTGAATTCCTCAGTAATATGCAGGGTGGAAAAGGTGTTATGCTTGGGGGTATTACAGGCGTTACCCCTACAGAAGTTGTCATTATCGGAGCCAACACCGCAGGCGAATTTGCTGCAAGAGCAGCTTTAGGCCTTGGAGCTACAGTCAAGGTATTCGGCACCTCACTCAATCGACTTAGAAAATTCCAGGATAAGCTGGGTCAGCGTATGCAGACCTCTGTCTTCCATCCTCAGGTATTGAAAAAAGCCCTGCGCTCTGCTGATGTTCTCATTGGCGCCATTGATCGCGAAGATCTGCGACCATGTTATTACATAACAGAAGAAATGGTCAGGAGTATGAAAAAAGGTTCAGTGATCGTTGATCTGAGCATCGATCGTGGGGGATGTATAGAGACATCCGAATGTCGCGATATGAGTAATCCGGTTTACGAGAAGCATGGTGTGATACACTTTTCCCCATGGAATCTTCCATCGGCTGTTGCACGTACCGCTTCAATAGGACTCAGCAATATTTTTACTCCTCTGCTTCAAAGCATGGCCGATTCAGGAGGAATAACAAAGCTGCTGAAGAATGATCAGGGTGTTCGTAACGGGGCTTATTTATATAATGGAATGCTTACCAATGAAACACTGGGACAGAAGTTCGGAATATTATCAAAAGATCTCGACCTTCTTATCTCAGCTTTCTGATAATCATGTGAACTTTAAGATAGTCGTCTTCTCTTTTATTTCAATATTTGCCTGTTTCCCAATGTAGAATGCCCTGTTATCAGAAATATGTCCGGCAGGGAATCCGAAAAACAGGGGATACTCATATTCTTTTACAATACCATAAATAGTCTCTTCTATACTTTTCCCCCATGGGATATTAAGGTCTTCGATCTTACTCATTCCCCCGACGACCAGTGCTGCAAGATTCTTTAGCTTACCGGCCAGTTTAAGTGAAGTCATCATCCTGTCAATATGATAATACTTTTCGCCTACATCCTCAATAAACAAAATCTTCCCTTTTGTCGAAGGTTCTGCCGGTGTCCCTATTAAATTATAAATAAGGGAAAGATTTCCTCCAGTTATCTCTCCTGTCACATCGCAGCCCCTGAATGAAGGACCTTCCCATTCGCACGGTCCAAGATCGCCGAATAATGCCTGATGCAAAGAACTGAAGGTTGTTGCAACTTTGCCGGGATTATTGTAATTCAATGGCATTTCACCATGAACCGATACTATTCCGCATACTTCATTCAACCATAAATGTAAAACGGTTATATCGCTGAACCCGACATACCATTTAGGCCTTTTCTCTAATGAAGAAAAATCAACCTTATCGATTATCCTTGAAATGCCATAACCACCTCTTGAACACAGGACAGCTTTTATTTCAGGGTCATTTGTTGCTTCCTGAAGATCAGAGAGGCGCTCATCATCATTTCCTGCAAAAGGACCATCCATCTTAAGTGCATTCCTGCCAACTTTTACTTTTAAACCCCATCCTTCAAGGAATCTGACTGCATCAATCACTTTTTCCTCCCCAATGGAAAATGAGGGAGACACAATTGCCACCTCATCACCGGGTTTAAGATATTCAGGTTGTTTCTTTCTAAAAGGCATAATTTTAGTACATAAAGTGAGCTATAAGATGAAGCGCTTAAAGATAAAATTTATCTAAAGACTTCAGGCAAAATAGTCACTCAAAACTCCGGTCACCGATTTAATACAAATTATTATCTTTGTGCCTTCAAATTTGATTATTATTCGTTAACAGAATCATGAAGAATTATAAAAGATATCTTATCACTTCCGCCCTTCCATATGCCAACGGGCCAATACATATCGGACACCTTGCAGGGGTCTACATACCCTCTGATATCTACACAAGATACCTGAGGATGAAAGGAATTGACGTGATATCAATTTGCGGATCAGATGAACACGGAGTACCAATCACCCTTAAAGCACGCAAAGAAGGTGTCAGCCCCCAGGAGATTGTCGACAGGTACCACTCGCTAAATAAAAAAGCATTCGAAGATTTCGGAATTGCATTCGATATTTATTCGCGCACCTCTAATAAAATACATAGTGAAACCGCCTCTGAATTTTTCAGAACACTATATGACAAAGGGGAATTCATTGAAAAGACTTCTGAACAATATTATGATGAAGAAGCCGGATGTTTCCTTGCCGACAGGTACATAATGGGAACATGTCCTCATTGCGGCAATGAGAATGCCTATGGTGACCAGTGTGAAAAATGCGGTACTTCACTGAGTTCAACAGAGCTGATCAATCCACATTCAACAGTCAGTGGCAGCAAGCCGGTTTTGCGTGAGACGCTACATTGGTTTCTTCCTCTTGACAAGTACGAACCATGGCTCAAAGAATGGATACTTGAAGAACATAAAGACTGGAAAACAAATGTATATGGCCAGTGTAAATCGTGGCTCGATCAGGGATTGAAACCAAGGGCAGTCAGCCGCGACCTCGAGTGGGGAGTCCCTGTACCAGTTGAAGGAGCAGAAGGTAAGGTTCTGTATGTTTGGTTCGATGCCCCGATAGGTTATATATCGGCAACTAAAGAGCTGACTCCGGATTGGGAAAAATACTGGAAGGACAAGGAGACCAAGATGGTCCACTTCATTGGCAAAGACAATATTGTGTTCCATTGTATAGTTTTTCCTACCATGCTTAAGGCTGAAGGAAGTTTTATCCTTCCTGATAATGTTCCTGCAAATGAATTTCTGAATCTCGAAAGCGACAAGATATCAACCTCAAGGAACTGGGCTGTATGGCTTCATGAATATCTTGAGGATTTTCCGGGCAAACAGGATGTCCTGAGATATGCACTCTGTGCAAATGCCCCGGAAACCAAAGACAACGACTTCACCTGGAAAGATTTTCAGGCTCGTAACAATAATGAACTCGTTGCTATACTCGGCAATTTCGTTAACAGGACACTTGTCCTTACCAATAATTATTACAATGGAATAATCCCTGAAAGAGGAAAAACAGATTCAAAAGATGAGTCTACTCTGAATGAGATGATAAGGATAAAAGAGAGTGTTGAAACCAGTCTTGAAGCATACAGGTTCCGCGAAGCTCTTAAAGAAGCTATGGATCTGGCACGGCTTGGTAATAAGTATCTGGCCGATACAGAACCATGGAAAGTCGTTAAAACTGATCCTGAAAGGGTTAAAACAATAATGAATATTGCCCTGCAGATTACTGCAAACCTTACTATTGTTTGCGGACCGTTCCTTCCATTCTCAATGGAGAAACTGCGCACATGGCTCAATTTCAACGATATGAAATGGAATAATGCAGGCAAGTCCGACCTTCTTGCCCCAGGTCATTCCATTAACAAGCCCGGATTACTCTTTGAAAAGATTGAGGATGAAGCAATCACAAAACAGGTAGATAAGCTGCTCGCAACAAAAAAAGCCAATGAAGCTGCCGGTGCTAAAACAGTTCCGGGGAAAGATCCTGTGACTTTCGATGATTTCAGCAAAATAGATATACGGACTGCCACTATTCTTGAAGCCGAGAAGGTACCGAAAACAACAAAACTGCTTAAACTCAGGATTGATACCGGTCTCGATGTACGTACAATAGTATCGGGAATTGCAGAGTATTTTGACCCTAAAGATATCATCGGAAAGCAGATTTCAATTATTGCTAACCTGGAACCCAGGAAGATAAAAGGCATTGAATCAAAAGGCATGATACTTATGGCTGAAGATAAAGACGGAAGACTTGTTATGGTCTCTCCTGCCGGAAGAGTAAGTAATGGCAGTATGATAAAATAAACCAAAAAAAAGGGTGCCACTTCTGAGACACCCTTTCTTTATTATTTCATATATCTTAATCGATTTTTGAAATCCAGGCTCCTGGAAATTTTCCGGATATGCTGTCTTTCTTTGCTTTTGCAGTATTCAGATCACTGCAAACCATTGCCCTGACCCTGTAGAAACCATTAGTAACAGAAATAATCTCAGGAGAAAAACCTTCCTCCTTAAGCATATTAACCTGGATCATTGCATTTTCTTCAGACTTAAAACTGCCTGTAATAAGACAATAGGTACCCTTTTCTACGGGTGTAACTGAAGCTGCCGGGACAGCATTCGGAACAATTGCAGGTGCAATATCTGCAGACACTACCGGAGTCTCCGATTCCGAAGTTGTGACCTCCATGACATTAACCGGTAAATCATTATTTTTAATACCCTCTCCCTCTTCTACAGCTTTTTTATTGTTTTCAAATTCAGCAGTAACCAGAGGATTCATTGTTGTGGTTTCAATCCTGCCTTTAAAAAGATCCGTTTTCAGGGGAATGGCTACAATAACTGCTAAAAGAGGTATTATTACAGCAGCTCTCCATAAGACTTTTCTCATGGAATATTGCTTTACCGGCTCTTTATCAATATGCCGCATTACCTGTTTTCTTACGTCATACCCTTCAAGAGGTAAACACTGGAATGATTCAAGACCATAAGAATCCAGATGATAATTAGCGATTCTGTCAGGTTCAAACTGAACGTTTCCCTCCTGATTGTTTATGAAGTTCCCGATATTATCGAAAACAACCTTCTCGCCTCTTTCAAGTTTTCTGCGGATCTCTGCAACAAAATCCTCAACGAGATTTCTTGCATCGCCATAAGTAATGCCAGCTGATCCGGAAATCCTTCCGACCAGCAGACCATCATTATGATTCAGGTTCCTGTTGAATGAGATCTGTTTCACAGGAGGAAAAAATGTACCGGTACTCTTATCTATGTGGGCCGGAGTATAGTTTCCTAAGAGGCCGCCAAATCCCGGAACAATGACACAGTCATGGCTGAATAATAATTCCCTTATGAAAGCTGTAATATCCACTTTTTAGTATTCTTGTTATTAATGCAAACATAAAAAAAATTGTGTAGACGGAAAAATATTATCTTCGTATTCTCAAATTTTAAAATATGAAAGAGATCCAAATGGTTGACCTTAAAGGTCAGTATGAAAAACTTAAACCGGAAATTGATGATGCAATTCAATCAGTTTTGGAATCAACCGCCTTTATTAAAGGTCCTGATGTTAAACTGTTCGAAGATGAGCTGAGCGAATATATGGGAGTAAAGCATGTTGTCACATGTGCCAATGGAACAGAAGCTCTTTACCTTGCAATAATGGTCCTCGGTTTACGACCAGGAGATGAGGTCATCACTACAAATTTCACTTTCATTGCAACCGTTGAAGTTGTTGCAAGGCTTGGTCTTAAACTTGTCATAGTTGATCCCGATCCTGCAACTTTCACCATTTCTGTTGAAGAGATCAGAAAAGCAATAACACCAAAAACGAAGGTAATTGTGCCGGTTCATCTTTTTGGTCAGTGTGCCGATATGGAGAATATTATGCAGCTTGCAACCGAACATAACCTCTTTGTTATCGAGGATGCTGCGCAGGCAACAGGAGCCGAATATTTCTTTCACAATGGTACAGTTAAGAAAGCAGGAACCATCGGACACATAGGGACTACTTCATTTTTCCCTTCAAAAAACCTTGGCTGTTATGGTGACGGAGGGGCTCTCTTTACAAATGATGATGCTTATGCAAAAAAACTCAGAAGCATTGCCAACCATGGTATGAAGGTGAGGTACCACTATGATGATATAGGTGTGAACTCAAGGCTTGATACCATTCAGGCAGCCATCCTTAGGGTAAAACTAAAGTATCTTTCTAAGTTCAATGAAGCCAGGAGAGCAGTTGCAGCCCAATATGATAAAGCATTCTCCGGATGCCCGAATATCATAATTCCTGAAAGAGCAAGTTATTCTTCTCATATATTTCACCAATATACTATCAGGGTAAAAGAGGGGAAAAGAGATGATCTGAAAAAATTCCTTGAATCAAAGAATATCCCGGCCATGATTTACTACCCGGGACCTTTACATACACAAGAAGCCTATCGGTACCTGGGATACAAAGAGAATGATTTCTCTCAGACAACTGCCTTGTGCAAAGAAGTTTTATCTTTGCCAATGCATCCGGACATGGATCAGGATCAGCTTGATTATATTATACTTAACGTATTAAAATTCTTTGGGGAATAACATTATGGAGAAAGATTATTTTGTTCACGAAACAGCTGTCATCGATGATGGCTGCAAAATCGGAAAAGGAACAAAAATATGGCATTTCAGCCATATAATGGAAGGATCGGAAATAGGTGAAAACTGCAATATAGGTCAGAATGTTGTCATCTCTCCGGGAGTAAAACTCGGCAGAAATGTCAAGGTTCAGAATAACGTTTCAATATATACAGGCGTAATATGTGAAGATGATGTTTTTCTCGGACCATCAATGGTCTTCACCAATATAATAAATCCGAGGAGTGCAATTGTCCGTAAAGATAAATACTCCACCACTGTTGTGGAAAAAGGAGCTTCAATAGGGGCAAACTCCACGATTGTATGTGGTACTAAGATAGGCTCCTATTCCCTTGTCGGGGCAGGAGCAGTTGTTACAAAGGAGGTTAAGCCATATGCGCTTGTAGTTGGGAACCCGGCCAGACAAACAGGATGGATAAGTGAATACGGACACAAACTTATGTTTGATAATAGCGGAATGGCAACCTGTCCTGAAAGCGGAGAGAGATACAGGCTGAAAGACGGCAGTGTTTCTAAAATTAATTCGTAAATTTAAAAGTTAAAAAGTTAAAAAAAATTCTATGGATATATCTATGAAAAACTTCGGAATAATAGGTGTAGCGGGATATATTGCAGTAAGACATCTGAAAGCAATTAAGGAAACCGGGAACAACCTCCTGGCTAGTCTCGATAAGTTTGACAGCGTTGGACGAATAGATAGCTTTTTCCCCGAAAGTGATTTTTTTGTTGAGTTTGAAAGGTTCGACAGACATTTCGATAAACTGAAACGGAATGGTACAAAAATTGACTATGTAAGTATCTGCTCTCCAAATTATCTTCACGATTCACATATCAGATTTGCTTTGCGCCATCAGGCTGAAGCAATCTGTGAAAAGCCTATTGTGCTTAATCCATGGAATGTTGATGCACTACAGGAAATTGAAAAGGAGACAGGCCGTAAAATCAATACTGTTCTTCAACTACGTCTTCATCCCAAGATAAAAGAACTGAAAGAGAGGATCGCAAACGGGCCAAAAGATAAGATATATGATATCGACATGACTTATATAACAAGCCGTGGAAACTGGTATGCAATATCATGGAAGGGAGACATCCAGAAATCAGGTGGTGTAGCCACAAACATAGGCATTCACTTTTTCGATATGCTCAGCTGGATATTCGGTGATGTAAAAAAGAACATCGTTCATGTGAGCGAGCCTAATAAAACTGCCGGTTATCTCGAACTCAAGAATGCAAGGATCAGGTGGTTCCTAAGTCTCGATTATAATGATATACCCCCTTCTGTAAAAGAGCAGGGAAAAAGAACCTACCGGTCAATTACAGTCGATGGAGAAGAGGTTGAATTCAGTGAAGGATTTACGGAACTGCACACTGAAACATATAAAGAAATTCTTGCAGGAAGAGGATTCGGACTTCAGGATGCACGCCAGTCAGTTGAAATTGCATATACAATAAGAAATGCAAAACCTTCTGGCCTTATAGGAGATTATCATCCAATGCTAAAAAATAAATTATGATCTACCAGAAACTTATTAACAAGGAAACCAAGCTGTCTGTTATCGGACTTGGTTATGTCGGCCTCCCGATAGCGCTTGAATATGCCAAACAGATAAGCGTCATTGGTTTTGATATAAAACCAGACCGCATCGAACTGATGAAAAGGAATGTCGACCCTAGTAATGAGCTCACTTCTGATGCTTTTAATAATTCTGACATCACTTTTACCTGTGATCCTGAGAAACTTAAAGAAGCTTCATTTCATATTATAGCAGTCCCTACCCCAACAAACAGTCATAATTTACCTGATCTACAACCTGTACTTAAGGCTTCTGAAACAGTCGGAAAAATTTTAAAAAAAGGCGACTATGTTGTATATGAATCAACCGTATATCCCGGATGTACAGAAGACGATTGTATTCCTGTGCTCGAAAGATTTTCCGATTTAAAATGCGGAACCGATTTTAAAGTTGGATTCTCTCCCGAAAGGATTAACCCGGGTGATACCAATCACACACTGACCAAAATTGTAAAAATAACAAGCGGTTGCGATCCAGAAGCAGCTGAAAACATAGCGAAAACATACGAATTGATTATAAAGGCCGGTGTATTCAGGGCAAGTTCCATAAAGGTAGCTGAATCGGCTAAGATCATAGAAAATACACAGCGCGACATCAACATCGCTTTCATGAATGAACTGTCAATAATCTTTAACAGGCTTGGCGTTAACACTTATGAGGTGCTTGAGGCCGCAGGGACAAAATGGAACTTTCTTAAATTTTACCCCGGACTGGTCGGAGGACATTGTATTGGCGTCGATCCTTACTACCTCTCATACAAGGCAAAATCGCTGGGATATCACCCCCAGATGATTGATTCTGGAAGATTTGTCAACGACAGTATGGGCAGATATATTGGAAAACAGACTGTTAAAAAGATAATTGCATCAGGTGAAAATCTTAAAAACTCCCGCGTATTGGTTATGGGCATAACCTTTAAAGAAGATGTTACCGATATACGCAACTCAAAAGTAATGGATATTGTCAACGAACTGGAAGATTTTGGTATAAAGGTCGATGTTATTGATCCGGGAGCCGGCAAGCATGAAGTTATCAAAGAATATGGCATCGATCTGAAAGAGAAGCCGACAGGAAAATACGAAGCTGTGATTCTGGCTGTGAGCCATAAAGAATATAAAAACCTGGATGAATCCTTCTTCACCTCATTGTTAAATAAAAATGGCATTGTCGTTGATGTGAAAGGGGTCCTTCGCGGAAAAATAAATAATCATACTTATTGGAGTCTATAAAAAATGAAAAAGAAAATAATTGTAACAGGAGGAACCGGATATATAGGTTCGCACACAACAGTTGAATTGATTAATGAGGGATTTGAAGTTGTAATAATAGATAACCTGTACAATTCGGAAGCTTCTGTTATTGACAGAATTCAGCAGATAACCGGGGTTAAGCCCTCTCTTGAAGTTTTTGATGTATGTGATAAGGAAAAGCTTGATCAATTCTTCAGCAGACATAAAGACAGTTCGGCTGTAATCCACTTTGCAGCATACAAGGCTGTCTCAGAATCAGTCGGTAAACCGCTGGAATATTATAAAAACAATCTTGTTTCGTTGATAAACATTTTAAGTGCAATGAAACAGTTCAATGTTCCGGATATTGTATTTTCTTCCTCCTGCACTGTTTACGGTCAGCCTGAAAAATTGCCGGTAACAGAAAGTTCACCACTGCAGCCGGCTACTTCTCCTTATGGAAATACAAAGCAAATGGGCGAAGAGATCATAAGAGATGCCGCATTCTCTGATAAAAATATCAAAGCAATAGCATTAAGATATTTCAATCCCATCGGAGCTCATCCGTCAGCTCTCATAGGGGAGCTCCCAAGAGGCGTTCCTGAAAATCTCGTACCATTTATTACACAAACCGGATATGGCCTGAGAGATGAATTAAAAGTATTCGGAGATGATTACAACACTCCTGACGGCTCATGCATAAGGGATTATCTGCATGTTGTTGACCTGGCTAAAGCTCATGTGGTTGCTGTAAAGAGAATGATAGAAAACAGGAACAAGACAAACTTCGAGATATTCAACCTTGGAACAGGAAACGGGGTTTCGGTTCTTGAAGCAATTAAATCTTTTGAAAAAGTCTCAGGAGTTAAATTAAAATACAAGATTGTTGGCAGACGACCGGGAGATATTGAAAAGATATGGGCAGATCCTTCATATGCAAATAAAGAACTTGGATGGAAAACCATAAGCACTCTTGATGAAGCTATGAAAACAGCCTGGGACTGGGAAAAGAAAATCAGAAGCAAAAAATAATAATAATGCAAAAAGCTATTCTTATTACCGGTGGAGCAGGATTCATCGGATCGCATGTTGTAAGAAGATTTGTAAATAAATACCCCGACTATCTCATTGTTAATGCTGATAAGCTGACCTATGCCGGGAACCTTGAGAATCTGACTGACATAGAATCAAAAAAGAATTACATTTTTGAGAAGATTGACATCGTCGACAAACAATCGGTCCTGAAACTCTTCAAAAAGTACATGTTCGACGGAGTAATACATCTTGCAGCCGAATCGCATGTCGACCGTTCTATAACAAGTCCCGATGAATTCGTGTTTACCAATATAATAGGTACGGTCAACCTTCTTAATACGGTTCGTGACATGTGGGCTGATAAGTTTCAGGAAAAATTATTTTATCATATCTCCACCGATGAAGTGTTTGGGTCTCTGGGCAAAGAAGGATTTTTCACAGAGAGTACCGCTTATGATCCAAAAAGTCCATATTCAGCATCAAAAGCCAGTTCCGATCATCTGGTAAGAGCTTATAACCACACCTTCGGAATCCCTGCAGTAGTATCAAACTGTTCCAATAACTACGGTCCTAACCAGTTCCCCGAGAAACTGATCCCACTGGTTATAAACAATATAAAAAACAACAAACCTATCCCGGTATATGGAAAAGGGGAGAACATCCGCGACTGGTTATATGTAGAAGACCATGCTTCTGCTATCGATCTTATTTTTCACCATGGAAAACCCGGAGATACTTATAACATCGGGGGTAATAATGAATGGAAGAATATTGATCTCATCAAACTTCTCTGCAGTATAACTGACAAAAAGCTTGGCAGGAGTGCCGGAACTTCAGAAATGTTGATTACTTATGTGAAAGACAGGCCCGGGCATGATCTCCGGTATGCTATTGATTCTTCGAAATTGCGTAAAGAGCTGGGATGGTCACCAATACCTGATTTTAAGGAGGGGCTTGAAAAAACCGTGGAATGGTATCTGTCAAATGAAAAATGGCTCAAAGGAGTATTATCGGGTGATTACAGCAAGTATTACGATCGCATGTACTCCGGCAGATAACCACACCGGCATTTTCATAAAATCAAAGAGAGTTCTATGTTATGATAACATCTTATCATAGAACTCATTGTAGGCATCAAGGTATTTTGTTTCATCCTGGAATGCAAGAACCGGTTTATTTATAGTGGTGAGATGTTTACTCAACTCTTCGTTGATGGTTTCGCTTCCGATTATGATGCCGTCAGAATATTTTATAGCCAGCTTTGAGACATTGACAAAGTCAGGCTTTTTCACCATTTTTAAATTTTCTCCATCTATCCCGTCAAAACGCAGCTTATCGGCAAATGTCGATCTGAATGGCGTTTTAAAATCATTATCAAAAATTGAATAGACTATTTTGTAATTATGGAATAAAGGATCGTCACTGTAAAGGCTTCTCAGATATACCGGTACAAGAGCTGACATCCATCCAAGACAATGAACAATATCGGGAGCCCAACGCAATTTCTTCACCGTTTCAATTACACCACGTGCAAAGAACAAGGCTCGTTCATCATTATCCTCAAATTCTTTCCCGCCAGAATCAGAAACTATACTTTTCCTCTGGAAATAATCATCATTATCAATGAAATAGACCTGCATACGGGCCGATTGAATTGATGCGACCTTAATTATAAGCGGATGATCAGTATCATCTATAATAAGATTCATGCCGGAGAGCCTGATAACCTCATGAAGCTGATTCCTTCGCTCATTTATGCAACCATACCTTGGCATAAAGGTCCTGATCTCTTTCCCTCTTTCCTGAATTCCCTGGGGAAGAAACCTTCCTATTTTAGATAACTTCGTCTCACCTAAGTATGGAGTAATCTCTTGAGAAATGAATAATACCTTTCTGCTTTCCATGATCCCTGCCTGGATATACCATTTCGAAATAATGTGCAAAGATAGTAAAAATAAATAACATAATAAAACCCGGGATTTTCACAAATCCCTTTACTGGTTGTCGCATAGAAGAAACTTTTTCACTATTAAACGAGGGTTGTAACTATTATTTAATAATTTCATTTAGGTTTGCAGAAAAATCATAACCATGAAAACCATAAGTACAATAGTTGAGTTGCAAAAACAGATCAGAAATCTTCACTTCACCCCTGTCGGTTATGTTGCTACCATGGGAGCTCTTCATGAAGGACATCTTTCGTTGGTTACAAGAGCTGTAAAACAATGCCCACTGGTAGTAATCAGCATTTTTGTGAACCCCACCCAGTTCAATGACAAAAATGATCTGAAGAATTATCCCAGAACAATAGATGACGATCTGAAACTTCTCAGTAAAGTTCTTAGGGAAACAGATATTGTTTTTACTCCTGATGAAAAAGAGATGTACCCCGAAAAGGATGAAAGAGAGTTTCATTTCGGGAATCTTGAAAAGGTAATGGAGGCTCCTCTGCGCCCCGGTCATTTTAACGGTGTTGCCCAGGTTGTAAGCAAATTCTTTGATATAATAAAACCCGATATTGCCTTTTTTGGCCAGAAAGATTTTCAGCAGGTTGCTGTTATCAGGGAACTTGTAAGGCAGACCAGAATAAAAACCACAATCGTGGCATGCCCCATAATCCGTGAAAAAGACGGACTGGCAATGAGCAGCCGTAACAGACTTCTTGAGCCTGAAATCAGAAAAGAGGCTTCGATAATATTTAAAACTATATCCCAAGCCTCTTCAATGTTTGCAGAAAAAGAGATACCTGAAATCAAATCCTTTGTTCGGAACAGTATCAACAAGGTTAAAGGATTCAATGTTGAATATTTCGAAATAGTCGACGATACCGAACTGGTTCCGGTGGTTTCAAAAACTGATTTAAAAGAAGGGAAAAGATATTTTGGATGCATTGCTTTGCAAGCAGGGAAAATACGTCTTATAGATAATATTGAAATGGGGTTGGTCTGAATTAAAAGGTTAACTACATTTGCAGAATAATTATTGTTACCAAGAATTCTCTTATGTTAATTGAAGTACTAAAATCGAAAATTCATCTGGCTTCCGTTACCGAAGCAAACCTACATTATATTGGCAGCATTACGATAGACGAGGATCTCATGGATGCAGCTAATCTAATTGAAAATGAAAAAGTTCACGTTCTAGATATTAACAACGGCGAACGTCTTGTCACCTATATTATTAAAGGGAAAAGGGGGTCAGGAGATATATGCCTTAACGGAGCTGCTGCAAGAAAAGTGGCTGTAGGCGATGTTATTATAATTATGTCGTATACAATGCTCGATTTCCAGGAGGCGAAATCATTCAAGCCAACAATAATTTTCCCGGATACACAAACCAATAAACTGATCTGAAATTGAGAAAAGGGATCATACAAGCATTAAAATTTATCGCCTTTCTTGCTTTTGGGATTCTTTTGTTATGGTTCGCATTCAGTAGTGTTAACTTCACCAAGCTGGCTGATGATTTGAATAAAGCCGATTATTCATGGCTTATACTATCAGTGATATTTGGTTTACTTGCCTATATCAGCCGTGCCCGAAGATGGGTAATACTTATTAATCCACTCAATTACCGTCCCTCATTAAAAAATACTTTTAATGCGTTAATGACCGGTTACCTTGCGAACCTTGCATTGCCAAGAATTGGTGAAATTACGCGTTGTGTGGCCTTAGGGAGAAAAGAAAAAATACCGGTCGACCAGCTTATCGGAACTGTAGTGATCGAAAGAACCATCGATTTCTTATCTCTTCTTACAATAATGGTCATCCTGATTTTCACAAGCGGTGACCAGATTGGTATGTTCCTTAAAGAGAGCATCCTGATTCCTATCCAACAGAAGATATATTCCATATTTGGAGTCACCTGGATATTGTGGGTAGCCCTGCTGCTCATCGGGATAATTTCATTATTCTGTTTATTCCGTTATAGAAGAAGTCTGCGTAAAATACGGTTTTTCTCCAAGTTTTTTGACCTTACACATGGCATCATAAACGGGCTTAAAACAATTACCAATCTGGAACGAAAATGGGAGTTTATCTTCCATACAATATTCATCTGGATCAACTATGCCCTAATGACATGGATTGTTGTCTTCTCTCTTGAGAGCACTTCACATCTTACCTTCGGAGATGGTATTTTTCTGTTGGTAATAGGAGGACTTGCAATGTCAGCCCCGGTACAAAGCGGACTTGGGGCATTTCATTATATTATCTCGAGAGGTTTACTGATCATATTTGGAATACCTCTTGAAGAAGGACTTGTGTATGCTTTGCTGACACATGAATCGCAATTAATATTTACTGCTATTGTAGGAACAATTTCATTCTTCCTTATTTTCAGAAAAGATAAATCAGGAGGTTAAAATGGCAAAAAGCAAGACAGTATATGTATGTCAGAACTGCGGTGCAGAATCTGCAAAGTGGATAGGAAGATGCCCTTCATGCAAAGAATGGAATACATACCATGAAGAGATAGTTGCCCCACCCTCTTCACACGAAACATCAATTGTTCTTAATCGTGAAAAACGTAAGCCGGAACTTCTCGACAATGTATACGCTGACGAGCATGACCGCCAGAAAACAGGAATTTCAGAGCTTGACAGAATACTGGGGGGAGGCATAGTAGGTGGATCGCTTATCCTTCTCGGTGGTGAACCTGGTGTCGGCAAATCTACCCTGGCCCTTCAGCTTGCTCTTGCTCTTAAAGGACAATCTATTCTCTACGTTTCAGGAGAAGAGAGCGAAGAACAAATTAGTCTCAGAGCAAAAAGGATGAAAAAAACAAATCCTCAATGCTATATT
>Ga0116171_10000512_pt1 | contig 41421 bp, 39 predicted proteins | sample AD_JPNHW2_MetaG_FD_89798 | JGI IMG/M metagenome (GOLD analysis project Ga0116171, IMG submission 89798) | Active sludge microbial communities of municipal wastewater-treating anaerobic digesters from Japan - AD_JPNHW2_MetaG | ecosystem: Engineered > Bioreactor > Anaerobic > Digestate | place... | reverse complement strand
CCGTGGTACGGAACAACCGGCAGCGCCACGAGAAACAGCTCTGGACGGAAAAGCCGGAGGGAGAACCGATCACCCTGCTTGAGGTCGAGGACGATCTCGAGGAGGCACGCACCATGGTCAACAAACTGGCCCTGGAGATGCGCGCCAACCACCTCGATTTTCAGGATTTCGCCTGTCTCTACCGCACCAATGCCCAGTCGCGTGTGCTCGAGGAGGCCTTGCGGCGCGAAAACATCCCCTACATCATCGTCGGCGGCGTCAAATTCTACGAGCGCAAAGAGGTCAAGGACGTCATCGCCTATTTGCGCGTGCTCTGCAATCCGGCGGATTCGGTCAGCCTGCGCCGCATTATCAATTATCCGGCGCGCGGTATCGGCGAAACCTCTATCGGCAGGATCGAGGCCTGGGCGCAAGAACACAAGACGACCATTTTTAACGCCACCGGTCAGGTCCAGCAGATTTCCGGACTCAGCGCCCGCATCGCCGAACAGGTGGCCGGCTTTCATGCCCTGATGAACAAGTACAACGCCCTTCGTCTCGAAATCGCCCCGGCAGAACTCGCCTCCTCGCTCGTCAATGAACTCGGGATCCTCCGGGAGTATAAACAGGAGGGCACGATCGAATCCCTTAGCCGCGCCGAAAACATTCGCGAGCTGTTGCTGGCCATCGCCGAGTACTCCAGCCAGGCCGGCAAGGAGGGCACCCTCGAGGGATTTCTGGAAAACGTCGCCCTCACTACGGACCTCGACAGCTGGGATGACCGCGCCAATGCGGTCACGCTCATGACCCTGCACAGCGCCAAAGGACTCGAGTTCCCGGTGGTTTTCATCACCGGACTGGAAGAGGGACTTTTTCCCATCAGCCGCTCTCTGGCCGATCCGCCCGCCCTGGAGGAGGAACGCCGCCTCTTCTATGTCGGTGCGACACGAGCCAAAAACAAGCTCTATCTGGCCTGGGCCCGCAACCGGCGCAAATTCGGCGAAACTGCCGTCAGTGTGGCCTCGCGCTTCCTGCGTGAGATCGAACCTTCCCTGCTGCAGATCGAAAGCTCGTATCGTACCTAGTACACACGCCGCCATCGCTCTCCGGGCGCGCAGCGCGGAGAGTCCGATCCCATGCCCCGCTATGAGGATGAATCGCAGGAGGCGCTGGAGTATCGCGTCGGAATGCGGGTTCTGCATCCCACCTTCGGCAAGGGGACGATTATGCGTATTGAACCCTCCTCCGCCGGGTCGCTGAAACTGCGGGTGCTCTTCGACCAGGAGGGGGAGAAACGCCTGGTCCTGCCCTATGCAAAACTGGAGATATTATGAAAAGATATCGGCTCTCCCTGACGATCGCCGCAGCTGTTGTGCTGCTGTGGCGCAGTTCCCCGGCACAGGAATTGGTGCTCCAGGAGGAGCGGGACTTTCGTTTTGCCGAGCAGCTGGCCGGGAAAAAGCTTCACGATCTCGCTGCTCAACAGTTCAATCGCTTCGCCGATCTCTGGCCCACCAGTCCCCGTGCCCCGGAAGCCCTCTTCCGCGCTGCGGAAAGCTTTGAGGCCCAGGAGGCCTGGCAGCGCGCGGCAGATACCTATATGCGTCTGGTGCTCTCCTATCCCGAGGCGGCTAACGCCGACAAGGCGCTCTTTAACCGCGGCAAATTGCTGGCTCAGCTCGGCGATCCTCTCAATGCCGCCCTGACTCTCGAGCGCATCGGCCTCTTTATGCCGAAGAGCGAGCTGATCCCTCTCGCCCTGGTCTCGGCAGCAGAACAGTTCCGCATCGCCGGCGACGCTCGGCGCGCATGGGAGGCCGCCACGGCCATGCTGGCGCAGTATCCGGATTCGCCGCACCGTGCCCGCGCCCTTTATCTGATGGCCAATCTCCAGCGTGATGCCCGGAAACCCGCCCTCGCCTTGCAGGAACTCAACCGGATCAACAGCGCCAAAGTGGAGACCAGCCTGGACCTCGAGGCCGCCCTCCTCCGCGGCCGGCTCCTGATCGATCTAGGCCGGTATGCTCAGGCCGACAGCGTGCTCGAAGTCATGCTCGGAAGTACGATCACCAGTGACTCGATCGGCGCCGCGGCCTGCACCCTCGTGCAATCGTTCAGCAGCCGCGGCCTCCATGACCGGGCCATCGCCATCACGCAGCGCGCCCTGGGGCGGACCCTGACGCCGGATGTCGCCAATCGGCTACGCCTCTATCAGGGCGACAGCTATGCCGCCCTGGGTGACAACAGCCGCGCCTTGGCGGCCCTGGCGGCCATCACCCCCGAACACCTGACCCCGGCCGAGACGGCGAGACTCGCCTATCGCCGCGGCGTGCTCCAGCAGCGCCTCGGCGAGCCCGCCCTGGCCCTGCCCTGGTTCACGCAGCTCCTCGCACAGCCGGATACTCTGCCCGGTCTATTCCGTCTGCAGCGCCAGGCTCTGCGCCTGCAGAGCCGCCTCCTGATCGAACTGGGCAACCCCGGCGAAGCGCTGCGCCTCCTGCGCCGCCAGTTCGATGCTAAACCGGCCCTGCGCGACCTGATCCTGCTGCAACGCGCCGATATCACGCGCTTGCTCCTCAAAGACCCGGAAACCGCGCGCCAGGATTACTTGATGCTGAGCCAGTTCTATCCGGAGAGCCCGCTTGTGGATGATGCGGCCCTGGGAGTGGCCCTCTGTCAGGAGGCAGCGAACGAGCGAACCGCCGCCATCAAATCCTATGCCCGCTACATCGATCTCTATCCGGCCGGCGACGGGATCCAGCAGGCCCGATCCCGCCTCACCTGGCTGAGCAACTTTGTACCGGCAACGGCTTCCAGCCGCGACCAGCTCCTCGGCGAACTGCTGCTCTCGGGAGGGGAGACGCGGACGCTCCTGACCTGGGCTGAAGCGCGTATCCAGGAGGATCATGACTACGCGGCGGGCCTGACGATTCTGCACCGAATTCAGGTGCGCGGCTCGCTGCGCGAAGACGAACAGACCCGGCTCTTTTGCCTTGCCGGATTGGCCCACGCCCGCCTCGCAGAAAAGTTGGAACTGGAAGGGGAGCAGGAACGCGCTCGTCTTCATGCCGATTCCCTGATGCAGAATGTCGGGTTGCTCGCCGCGCAGCCTGCCGGGGAGCCGTGCCGGGAGGAGGTCGAGCGTCTGGCGCTGCTGGCGAAGTACCGTTCTCTGCCCGGAGCGCTGGTGCGCGCCGCCTTTGCCGATTCGCTGCTGGCACGGCTGCCCGCCGGCGATAGCCTGGCTGCGGCCCTGCGCCTCGATCAGGCGCGCCTCATGTACCATTTCGCCATCGATAGCAGCAGCGATCACTGGCTCGGCCGCGCCGCCGCTGCCTGCGGCGAACTCGCCCGGAGCCCGCAACCGCCCGAACTGCGCTGTGAAACCGCCCTGCTGCGCAGCGAAATTTTCATCGCCCGGCAACAGCCCGATTCGGCCATTCAGGTACTGCAGGAGGCTGTCACCGCCGGCCGCTCCTCCACGGCCGCCGCCGCGGCCCTGGAACTGGCCGCCCGTCTCGAAACCTCCAACCGCCTCGATGCGGCCGCCGCCCAATATCAGGAGTGGCTGAGCCGCTATTTCTACTCCAGCCGCACTGACAGCATCCGCAGCCGGCTTTGCCAAATCTATTTCCGGCAGCATCAGTTCGATCTGGCGCGCGCCTGTATGCTCGACTGCGACGATGGCAGCTTTTTGCAGGATCTGGCGCCCTATCTGGAGCATCCACGCGAGGATGATCTCCTCTGGCTTTCCGCCCAAAGCTGGCTGCTGCAGCAAAACCTGCCGGCCGCCCTGACCGCCTTCACGGAGTACCTCCGCCTTGCTCCGGCAGGACAGCATCGCGGTGAGGCGATGCTCACCCTGGCCGACCTCTATCTCCGCGATGGCAATCCTGAGGCCGCTGCCGGACACCTGGAGGTACTCATGAACACCGTGCCGGCCGATACCCTGGCCCGCATGGCCTTGAGCAAACGCGCCGACCTCGATTTCGACCGGAAAGCTTATGCCCAGGCTGCCGTGCTCTATGCCCGGCTCAAATCCGACGCCGCCGGTGATCAACAGCGCTATGCCGCAAGCCGCGAGGTCCTGTGCGAATACCGGCAGCAGAATATCACCCGCGCCCGCCAGCTCGCGGATGCCTTCCGCAAGACCTTCAAGGATCGCTCGTCCGAAGCTCAGTTTCTCTATGAGGACGGCATGTTCTGTCTGGCCAATAAGGATTTCAAAACGGCTGAAAATTCGCTCAAGGAACTCAGCAGCCGGTACAAGGATCTCCCCGAGGGCGCGGACGGTGAGATGGGACTGGCCCGCCTCTATGCCACGCTCAATAATACGGATGAAGCCTTGAAAATATTGACCAATATCCCCAACAAATACAACGATCCCCGCCTCCTCGCCCTGGCCTATATCAATCTCGGCGAGTTCTATTATGAAAATCGCCAGCTCGAGAATTGCGTCACCGCCGGACGCAAGGCGCTCGAGTACGCTGCCCCGGGACCGGAACAAAAACGCGCCATAGAATTGCTCATCACCGTGTTCGATGACCTCCGCCTTTGGGATAATGCGGTCATCCTGCTGCGCCAGTACATCGAAAGCTATCCGGAGGCGGAAGGGACCTTCAACCGCCGTGTCCAGATGGGCATTTTCCTGATCAATTTGAAGGAATATGACCGCGGTGTCGATCTCCTGAAGGGTTTGCTGCCGCTGGCGGATGCCGAAACCGAAGCCGAGATCCAGTACTGGATCGCCAAAGCCTACCATGAACGCGGCGAGATGACCCAGGCGATCCTCGAATACCTTAAAGTGCAGTATGCCTGCCGCCCGAGCAAGCTCCCATGGGGAACCACCGCCCTCTATGAGGCGGGACAAACCTACGTCAAACTTGGCAACCTCACCAGTGCCCGGACGCTCTTTGAGCAAATCGTCAAGGAAAAGGGGGTGGGCGACCAGTTCGGACGGGTTGCCAATGAACGTATCCGCGAGATCGACGCCCTCATAGCGCAGAAGAAGGGATAAGCCGAATGGATAGCGAGATTACCCGGCAAGCTCAGGTGCTCATACGCATGGCACTCGCTGAGGACCTCGGCGAGCGCGGCGACATCACCAGCCAATCTCTCTCCGGCGCCGCCGGCAAGGCTGCCGGGATCCTGCTCGCTAAAGCGGAGGGTACTCTGGCCGGACTCGACGTCGTCCGCATGGTCCTTGATGCGGTGGATCCCGCTCTGGAAAGCCAACCCATGAAAGCCGATGGTGATCGCATTCATCCGGGCGAAATCCTGATGCGCATCTCCGGAGACGCCGGCCACCTTCTCGTGGCCGAACGCACGGCCCTGAACTTCATTGGCCGCCTTTCCGGGATAGCAACCCTGACCCGCCGTTTTGTCGATGCCGTCGCCGGCACGCGGGTGCGCATCCTCGACACCCGCAAGACCACGCCGGGATGGCGGGTACTGGAAAAATATGCCGTGCGCTGCGGCGGCGGCATGAACCATCGCATCGGCCTGTATGACATGTTCCTGATCAAGGACAATCATATCATCGCCGCCGGGGGGATCAGCGCCGCCGTCACACAATGCCGGGCATACGCCCGCTCCCATGGCTTTACCGCCGCCATCGAAGTCGAGACCCGGACGCTGGCGGAGGTGGAGGAGGCTCTGACCCAGCGCGTCGACCGCATCATGCTCGATAACATGCCGCTCGACCTGATGCGCCAGGCGGTGGCGCTCTCCGCCGGCCATATCCCGCTCGAGGCTTCCGGCAATGTCAGCCTCGCCACAGTTGCGGCCATCGCAGCGACAGGAGTGGATTTCATCAGCAGCGGCAGCCTGACCCACTCCGCGCCGGTTCTTGATATCAGTCTCGACCTCGAGAGCCGTTTGTGATGCGAGACACCGGGCTATACCCGCCCAGGAACAAACAGCGCCGCGCCGATGTTTAAGGAGCAATAGCGCAACAAGGCGCTATGAAAGGAAAGACCTATGTCGGATTCCACGATACCTACACCGGAGCAGCTCCGCCGGGATGTCAATGAATTTCTCAAACAGAAATATGGCGACCGTGTGGTAGTTCCGCCCGAGCCGGATATTAATGACGAGAATCCCCCGGACCAGGGGGAGAAGAAGCCCCCTTCTCATCCGGTTCATTTCAATCTCAAGCCCTCCGAGCTCGAGTCCTATTTGCGCCAATATGTGGTGGGACAGGACGAGGCGATCGAGGTGCTCGCGACCAAAATCTGCACCCACTTTAACCGCATGCGGCTTGAAATCCGGCCGGATGGCGCCGGCGAACTGGTCGGGAATATCAAGAGCAATGTGCTGATGATCGGGCCCACCGGCGTCGGCAAAACCTATCTGGTCAAGCTGATCGCCCGGAAAATTGGAGTGCCCTTCGTCAAAGGCGATGCCACGAAATTCTCGGAAACCGGCTATGTCGGCGGTGACGTGGAGGATCTCGTGCGTGAACTGGTCCGCGAGGCCGATGGCGACATCAAGCTGGCCGAATACGGGATCATCTATCTCGACGAAATCGACAAGATCGCCTCATCGGGCAACGTCATCGGACCGGATGTCTCGCGCTCCGGTGTCCAGCGCAATCTCCTCAAGCTCATGGAAGAATCCGAGGTGGACCTCAAGACCCCCCACGATCTCGGTGCCCAGATGGAAGCGGCCATGGAGGCTCAGCGCACCGGCAAGGTGACGCGTAAAAAAATCAATACCCGCAACATCCTCTTCGTGATGAGCGGGGCTTTTGCCGCGCTGCCCGATATGATTCGTCGCCGCCTTAACCAGCAGCCCATTGGATTCAGGGGCACGGCGGAACAAGACAGCGCGGAAGACGCCGATGTCGAGATTCTGCATCAGATGCGCTCCGAAGACCTCATCCGTTTCGGTTTCGAATCCGAGTTTGTTGGCCGGTTGCCGGTGATGGTCGCTCTGAACGATCTGGATGTAGAGGGGCTCTTCCGGATTCTGCAAAATCCGAACAGTACAGTGATCCAGGGCAAGAAGCGCGATTTCAAGGCCTACGACATCGAACTCGAATTCGAAGAGCAAGCCCTGCGGCGCATCGCCGAACTGGCGGCGCAGGAGCACACCGGTGCGCGTGGCCTGGTGAGCGTGGTGGACCGGCTCCTGCTCAAATTCGAAAAATCGCTGCCGGATACCTCAATGACGCACCTCAAGGTAACCGCTGCCCTGGTCGACGATCCGCAAGGCGAACTGGACCGCCTGCTGACCTTGCACTACCTCAAGGCGTTCCAGAAACGCTTTCTCGCCAGCAACGGCATTGTCATCACCTTCAGCGGTGAAGCCCTGGAACTGCTGCGCCAGAAGGCCGCGGAGAGCGGTAAGAACCTTGAAGAGGTATGCAGCGATCTCTTGCGCGATTATGAATACGGATTGCGGCTCCTCGGCTGCGAAAACTTTACTGTCGATGCCGATATCGTCCGCGATCCCAAGTCGCGGCTGGAAGAGATGATCAAACAAAGCTATGGCAAGTCGCACCAGGCCTGAGCAGGCCTGGGATCAACCGTGATGGCGGATTATGACCGATTCCGTACCCCAGAATGTACGCGACAAACTGCACCGGTTGTCACAAAAGCCCGGCGTTTATCTCTTCAGGAACAAGAGCGGCGAGTTGATCTACGTCGGCAAGGCCAAGGTTCTGCGCAATCGCGTGCGTTCCTATTTCCAGACCGGCCGGCCGCGCGATGCAAAAACCGCGCGGCTGGTCAGTCAAATCGCCGATCTGGAAACCATCATTACCGATTCCGAGGTCGAAGCCCTCATCCTCGAATCGAACCTGATCAAGGAGTATAAACCACGCTACAACATCAGCCTCAAGGACGACAAGTTCTTTCCCTACATCCGCGTCACACAGGAACCCTTCCCGCGGATCTTTCCGACACGCAAGGTCGTGCGCGACGGCTCGCGTTACTTTGGTCCCTATACCGACGCCACGGCCATGCGCGAGCTGCTCAAGACCGTCAAGCAGCTCTTTCCGCTGCGCTCCTGCAATCTCGCCCTCACTGAAGAGAGCATCCAGCAGCACAAATTCCGCGTTTGCCTCAACTATCACATCAAGAAGTGTCTTGGACCCTGCGAAGCTCACATTTCACGGGAAGAATACCAGAAAACTATCGATTTCATCGTCAGTTTCATTGAAGGAAAGAGCACGGCGGTCGTCGATGCCATGACGCGGGAAATGATGACCGCTGCCAGCGAACGCCGATTTGAACAAGCCGCACGGCTGCGCGATCAGCTCCAGGCGGTCCAGGCCTTTCATCAACGCCAGAAGGTCCTCGACCCGGAGTTCCGCGACCGCGATATCATGGCCATCGCCGTCGCCAACGGCGACGCCTGCTGCGTCGTTTTCCAGGTGCGCGAGGGCAAAATCATCGGCCGGCATCACTTTTTCCTCTCCGGCGTCGCCGACGAAAATCTCGCGGAAATCACTGCGGCCTTTATCAAGCAATATTACCTGAATCGGGACTATATCCCCGCCGAAATTCTCTTGCCCGCCCATCCCGGGGTGGAAGCAGCGGCCATCCGTGCCTGGCTGGCGGATAAACGCGGCGCACCGGTTGAACTCACTGCCCCACAGCGCGGCGAGAAGGCGCAGCTGCTCAAGATGTGCGACCGCAATGCCCGGCTGCTGCTGCAGGAAATGCAGCTGCAGCGGGAACAGACCCAGGATTATACCGCCGCCTCGGTGAAGGCCCTGCAGCACGATCTGATGATGGACAAGCTGCCCTTGCGCATCGAGGCGTTTGATATTTCCAATATCCAGGGGAGCGATCCCGTCGCATCGATGGTCTGTTTTGTCAATGGCAAGCCGCATCGCAGCGACTACCGTCACTTCCGCATCCGCATCAAGTCCACGCCGGATGATTTCGCCATGATGCGGGAAGCGGTGACCCGCCGCTACGCCCGTCTGCAGAAGGAGGGAGCGCCTTTTCCGGATCTGATCCTCATTGACGGCGGTAAGGGGCAGCTCAATGTCGCCCTCGAGGCACTCGGCAGTCTGGGCATTGCCGGCCAGGCGATCGTCGCTCTCGCCAAACGCCTCGATGAGGTCTTTGCCCCGGGCGAATCGGAATCCCGTAACATCCGCCGTGACAGCCCCGGACTGCGACTGCTGCAACGGGTGCGGGATGAGGCGCACCGCTTTGCCATCACCTTTCATCGCAGCCTGCGCAAACGGCGGACCCTGGTCTCTGAGCTGGAGGCCATTCCGGGGGTGGGCAAGGCACGACGAGATGCCCTGATTAAGTCTTTTAAAAGTGTGAAAAAAATCAGAGAGGCGGAAATCGCGGAACTGGTCGCGGTGAAGGGCATTCCCGCCGTCCTGGCCGAAACGATCTGGCGTTACTATCATCCGGCGGAGGTGGGAGAACGGAGCTTAGGCTCAGGGCAGCGGGCGTAGGGCGAACGTGTAGCGCCGTATGCCCCAGGCGATCAAGGCGGCGGGCGCAAGCTGAACTTTGGCCAACGTGTGCCGCAGGCGATCAGGGCAGCGGGCGCCTGGCTGCACCCCTCGCATCGGCAGCATCGGGGAGGGTGCCACCCTTTTTTTGCAGAATTTCATCGCTCAATTCCAGCAAGCGGGCGAATTCTTGAGGATTGGCTTCCAGCCGGGTGCGCATCTGCGCATATTGGGCAAGCGTCATCTTGTTCCGGGTCAGCTCTTCCTGCAGATACGCCGCCCGGCGCTCCACCCGGGCACTGTCGCTGGTGCATACCGCCATGTAGCCGGCGTAGACGCGGGCGAACTGCTGCAGTGCAGCATCCGGTGCACTCTTCTCGCCTTTGCTGCAGCCGGACAGCAAGACGAGCCCTGTCAGGGGGATCCACAATGTTGTGTTCATGCATGTCCTTTTCAAGGGAATAGTTGAATATAGGCAACTCCCGCCATGATGTCAAACGGTTTTATCAAGGTCCCTGCAAAGGAGAAGACTCGATGAAGATCTTTGTTCCCAGCGAGGGCGGAAGCCGCGACCTCCGCGTACCGATGATCCCCATGGATGTGCAAAAACTGGTGCAACTCGGCGCGGAGGTGGCGGTCGAAGCCGGTATGGGGAGCTCCTGCCATTTTGCGGATGAGCTCTACCTCCGCGCCGGTGCGAGCGTGGCCGGTGATCGCGTTGCCGGTTTTGCCGCGGCGGACATGGTGTTGCGTTTGCATCCGCCGACCCTGGCGGAGGTGGCACAGCTCAAAAGTAACGCGCTGCACGTCAGTTATCTCGATCCCTTCAATACCCCGGATCTGGTCCGGGCTCTGGCCCGGCAAGGGGTGCAGGCCTTGTGCATGGAGATGATTCCGCGCTCGACCATCGCCCAGAAAATGGATGCCCTGAGTTCGCAGGCCAGCCTGGCCGGCTACGTGGCCGTCATTCTCGCCGCGGATCGGCTGGACCGGATCTTCCCGATGATGATGACCCCCTCCGGGACGATCCAGCCGGCCCGGGTTTTTATTATCGGCGCGGGAGTGGCCGGTCTGCAGGCCATCGCCACGGCCAAACGGCTGGGTGCACGCGTCGAAGCCTTCGATACGCGCCCTGCGGTGGCCGAGCAGGTCAAATCCCTGGGCGCGCGCTTTGTCGAGATCGATCTCGGCGAGACCGGCGAAACCCGGGACGGCTATGCCCGGGTTCTTTCTCCAGAACAGCTGCAAAAACAGCGCGAAGGGATGGCCCGAGTTTGCGCCCAGGCGGATGTGGTGATCACCACAGCACAGGTATTCGGACGCCGCGCGCCCCTCATCGTGACCAAAGAGATGGTCGCCGCAATGAAGCCGGGCAGCGTGATCGTTGATATGGCGGTCGATGGCGGCGGCAACGTGGAAGGCTCGGTACCGGGCGAGGAGATCCTGCACAACGGCGTCCGTATTATCGGCCTGGAAAATCTGCCCGGCCGGGTCGCCACCGACGCCAGCCAGATGTATTCCGCCAATCTTTTTAACCTGGTGAGCCATTTCTGGGACAAGGAGAGCAAGGCCTGCAAACTCAATCCCGATGATGAGATCATCCAGGCCGCACTGGTCACCGCGGCGGGAGAAATCCGCAGTTCATTGCTCCTGAAACATTACGAAGGCCGATAAACGGACACAAGCCCCGGATGAAGCGCAATCCTGGAGGTAACTTTCATGCATGGTCCAACAACGCCGCTCTACATTAATCTGTTGATCTTCCTGATGGCCGCCTTTCTCGGTCTTGGCCTCATCCGGCGGGTCTCCAAGCTGCTGCATACCCCGCTGATGTCGCTGACCAATGCCATCTCTTCGGTATCGGTTGTCGCCGCGCTGATCGTACTGGCGGAACCCAAGAACATGATGATCACCCTCTTCGCCACGGTCGCCGTAGCCCTGGCGGCCACCAACGTGGTCAGCGGTTTTATGATCACCGAGCGTATCCTGCGCATGTTCAAGAGAGATACGGGAGGGAAGAGCAAATGACGAACGCCCTGATTGGCTACTGCTATGTGATCGCGGCCGTGCTCTTTATTCTCTCGCTTAAATGGATGAGCGAGGTCCAAACCTCTCGCCGTGGCAACTGGGCGGGGAGCCTGGGCATGCTGATCGCCGTGCTGACCACCCTGATCGCCTACCGGACGCAGCATCTCGATATGATCATCCTGGCGGTCGCGGTGGGCACCCTCATCGGCATCCCCATCGCCCTCAAGCTGCCGATGACCGCCGTTCCGCAGCGGACCGCGATGTCCCACGCCTTCGGTTCACTCGCCGTCGCCCTGGTCGGGACCGCAGAATATTATCAGCGCCTGCCCGGGATCGACACCTTCGCCATGGCGGTGCTGGCCGCTGAGATGATCCTCGGCTACCTGACCTTTACCGGTTCGACCATCGCCTTTCTCAAGCTGCAGGAGATGATCTCCGGCAAGCCGCTGATCTACAAGGGGCGTAACGTCATCAGTGCGCTGGTGGTCCTCTTTGCCGTCAGTGCAGCGGTGGGGCTGGTCCTGCAGCCCAACCAGACCCTGCTGTTGCCCGTGCTGGTCGCTGCGGCTCTGCTCTTCGGCTTTCTGCTGGTGATGGGGATTGGGGGCGCGGACATGCCCACAGTCATCGCGATCCTCAACTCCTATGCCGGCCTTTCGGCTGCAGCCCTCGGTTTTGTCCTGGACAACCAGCTGCTGATCGTGGCGGGCACCCTGGACGGCGCTTCGGGTCTCATCCTGGCCATCCTGATGTGCAAGGCGATGAACCGCTCCTTCGCCAATGTTCTTTTCGGCGGTTTCGGTGCAACCAGCACCCAACCGGGGCAACAGGTCACCGGCGAAATAAAGCCGGTCTCGGTGGAAGACGCTTACCTGATCCTGGAAGGCGCTTCTTCGGTGGTTTTTGTACCGGGGTATGGTCTGGCGGTTTCGCAGGCGCAGCAGGCGGTGCGTGAGCTCGGCGAGGTGCTGCAAAAGCACGGCGTTGAGGTGCTGTATGGCATTCATCCGGTCGCCGGACGTATGCCCGGCCATATGAATGTGCTTCTGGCGGAAGCCAATGTTCCCTATGACGAACTTTTAGAAGCCGATGCCGTCAATCCTAAAATGCCCAACACCGATGTCAGCGTAGTGATCGGCGCCAACGACGTCGTCAATCCGGCGGCCCGGGAAGATCCCACCTCGCCGCTTTGGGGCATGCCGATCATCGAAGTGGACAAGTCGCGCACCGTCATCGTTCTCAAACGTTCGATGCGGCCGGGTTTCGCCGGCGTGGAAAATCCACTCTTTTTCAAGCCGAATACCCGTATGCTCTTCGGCGATGCCAAGGCCTCGATCCAGGCCCTGATCGCGGAGTTTTCGCAGGAGTAGCATTCAAGAGGGCAGAGGGGAGGCGGGACAAAACGGGCGCTTTGGCAGGGCCCTGCGCAGCTCTGTCAGGGCAAGGTCCGGCATCGCCGCCGGAGCGTCACGTACGGGCGGCCGTAAGGCTTAATCCCAGAATTCGACCACCTGCTCGAGCGTCTCGCGCTCCCGCAGCACTTCCAGGTGCTCGCCCTCATCCTGATAGCCGAGCACCCGGGGTATCTGGCGGCTGTTATAGCGCGACCACATGCTCAGGGTGTAAGCGCCGGTGTCGTGGATAATGATAAAATCCCCTTCCGCCACCCGTGGCAGCGGGATCTCGCGTGCAATAACATCCCCGGCGAAGCAGAGGGGCCCGGCAATGGTGTACAGCGCGGTATCCCTCCCGGTTTTGAGCCGGCCATCTGGTCCGGCCACCGAGATTTCGTGATGCCACTCTTCGGGGCGGTAGCACTTACGCAGCAGCAGGTCAGCGCCGACATGGATGATCGCGGTAGAGAGCGCGCCTTCCCGCTTGACATACTCGACACGGCTCGCGGTCCAGCCGCTGTGGGCATACATCCAGCGCCCGAATTCGGTGACAAGGCGGAAGGTGCCGTCGAATAACGCCGGAAAGCGGCGGCGCAGCAGCGCTGCATAGTCGGCCATGGATGGAGCTGCGATCTTCGGATAGTAGGAGACCGGGAGGCCGCCGCCGATATCGAAGAGGGTGATGCGGCGGCTCTGTCCGGCACGCGCCAGCGCCTGATTGATCTCCTGCGCCAGCTCGAGCACCACGCCGATGCCATTGGCGAGCAGGTCGAGGTCGCAACCCTGCGAGCCGACATGCAGATGAATCCCGGTGAGCCAATCATGGCGGAGATAGCGTTCGATCAGGGCCTGGCGCTGCAGTCTGATCGGCACGCCGAATTTGGACCAGGTGCCCGCCACGCTGAGCATGGCGATGGCGCCGGTGCCCACCTGGGGATTGACACGCACGCCAAAGGTGCCTTGGTGAGGCATGGTGCGCAGCAGTTCATCCAGGCGATCGAGTTCGTCCAGCGAGTCGGCATTGATATGGACGCCGGCCTGGAGGGCATAAGCCAGATCGTGGTTGCTCTTCGCCGGGGAATCATAGACGATCCGCTGCGGCAGAAAACCGGCTTTTTGCGCCAGGCAGAGCTCGGGAAGCGATGCGGCCTCCATGCCCACGCCGTGCTTTTGCATTTTTTTCAGCACCTTGACCAGAGGATTGGCCTTGACCGCAACCGCATGCAGCGCCGATTCCGGAAAGAGCTCCGTCAGCTCGGCGACATGATGCTTCAACCAGGTCAGATTATAAAACAGCAGCGCCGTATCCTCATCGCGGACCCAACCGCGTTCGGCCACGGCGCGCATCAGGGTGCGGCTGATGTGATCACGATCGATTGTCATAAGATCTCCCCTCCGGAAAGCTGTACTCATGCCTAAGGCGCTGCACGTCCCTGCCGCCCAGCCCGGCGGTGCGGGCAATCGGCTGTTGAATATAGAGCTTTGTCTCCCCTTTAACAAGCAGATTTTCGCGGTGGCTGTCCGGCAGCAGGACAGTATCTATGTTAATCAAGTTAAATTAATATGTTACAAAAAGGTCTTGACTTTTAACCTTTATTTTGATATTTTTTTAGGCTTTGTGGGATAGGTCGGATTTGCAGAACAAGGGCGGCGTATGAACAAATCCCGGAAAGACAAGGTCCATTTCGTCTGTCAGAGTTGCGGCACGGTTTCGCCGCGCTGGCTGGGGAAATGTCCTTCCTGCGAAGCCTGGAACAGTTTTGTTGAGGAGCGCGCGCCGGCCGCCGATACACGCCCTGCCCATGCGGCCGCGACCTCCCGCAGCCAGGCCCTGCTGCTGGAGGAGATTTCGACCGATCAGATGCCGCGCCTGCAGACGGTCAGCCCCGAATTCAACCGCGTGTTGGGCGGCGGCATCGTCCTGGGTTCGGTCGTCCTCATCGGCGGCGATCCCGGCATTGGCAAATCGACCCTGCTGCTGCAGGAAGCAGCCGGTTTGGGATGCGGCGAACTGCGGGTCCTCTATGTGACCGGGGAAGAGTCGGCTCAACAGACCAAGATGCGGGCGCAACGACTTGGCCTGGTCTCCGACCGCCTCTATGTCCTCGCTGAAACCGAGATCGAGAGCGTCCGCGATACTATCGCCCGGATCAATCCGGGTCTGGTGGTGGTGGACTCGATCCAGACTATGTATACGCCCATGCTCGAAAGCGCCCCGGGCAGTGTCAGCCAGGTGCGGGAATGCGCCTTGCAGCTCATCCAGGTGGCCAAGAGCGTGCATATGCCGGTATTTCTCGTCGGCCACGTCACCAAGGAGGGGATGCTCGCCGGTCCCAAGGTACTCGAGCATATGGTCGATGCCTTGCTCCTTTTCGAAGGAGATCGCGATCACTTTTATCGCATCCTGCGTGCGGCCAAGAACCGTTTCGGTTCCACTCGCGAGATCGGAGTGTTTGAAATGAGCGAACGCGGACTGCGCGATGTTCCCAATCCCTCCGCGGTCTTTTTGTCGGAACGGCGCTCCGAAAATACCGGCTCCGCAGTGATCTGCTGCATGGAGGGCACCCGGCCGATCCTGCTGGAGGTTCAGGCACTGGTCACGCCTTCCAGCTTTGGCTTGCCGCAGCGCACCGCCACCGGACTGGATCTCAAACGCGTGCAGATGCTCCTGGCGGTCCTCGAGAAACGGCTGGGGTACCATATCGGGACCATGGATGTTTTTGTCAATGCCGTCGGCGGATTCCGCATCGATGAGACGGCCGCCGATATCGGCATCATCGCTTGCCTGGCCTCGAGCATGCGCAACCGCGTCATCGATCCCGAGGCGATCCTCATCGGCGAAGTGGGGCTCGGCGGCGAGTTGCGCTCGGTCGCGCATATCGAAGCCCGCCTGGCAGAGGCGGAAAAAATGGGATTCTCCCGGGCGGTGATCCCGCGGGGAAACAAGAAAAGCCTGCCGCCGCAGCTCCGCATCCAGGTCGCCGCCGTGAGCCAGGCCCAGGAAGCCCTGGATGCCGTTCTTCAGTAGCCTTGAGACAAAATGAGCCCCCAGCCCTTTTTCAGCATTATTCGTCAGGATCCCGGCTCCGGAGCACGCGCCGGAGTACTGCGCACCGCCCATGGCACCGTGCAAACACCGATCTTTATGCCTGTCGGTACCCAGGCGACGGTGAAAACCCTGTCGCCGGATGAACTGCGCCAGATCAAAGCCCAGATCATTCTCAATAACACCTATCACCTCTATCTGCGCCCGGGGGCGGCCCTGGTGCGCGCAGCCGGCGGGCTGCAGAAATTCAGCGCCTGGAATCGCCCCATCCTAACCGACAGCGGCGGGTATCAGGTCTTCAGTCTCTCTGCGCTGAACAAGATCACGGCGGATGGTTTTCATTTCCGCTCGCATATCGATGGCTCGCGCCATTTCTTTACGCCGGAGAAGGTGGTCGAGATCCAGCGCGATCTCGGCTCGGATATCATGATGGTGCTCGATGAGTGTGCGCCCTATCCCTGCGATTACCGCTATGCCACCAAGGCACACCGGCTCACCCTGGAGTGGGCCCGGCGCAGCCGGATCAGCTTTGCGGAGTGCGGTGAGCGCCACGGCTTTGCGCAACACCAGTTCGCCATCGTCCAGGGCAGCGTCTTTCCCGATCTCCGCCGGCAAAACGCCGAAGCCCTGGTCGAAATGGACTTTCCCGGCTACGCCATCGGTGGCCTCTCGGTCGGCGAGCCCAAAGCGGCGATGTACGAGATGACCAGCCTGGTCACCGCCTTGCTGCCGAAAAACAAGCCGCGCTACCTGATGGGCGTCGGCAAGCCCGAAGATATTCTTGAGGGCATCGAGCGCGGCATCGACATGTTTGACTGTATCATGCCAACACGGAATGGCCGCAACGGCACGGCTTTCACCAGCGCCGGGCAGATCGTCATCAAAAATGCCAAATTCCGCGAGGATTTTTCGCCCCTGGATGCGGAATGCACCTGTTATACCTGCCGGACCTTTACGCGCGCCTACCTGCGCCATCTCTTCAACGCTCAGGAGGTGCTGGTACTTCGGCTCGTCAGCTTGCACAACCTGACTTTTTATCTACGCCTCGTCACCCGGGCCCGGCAGGCCATCCTGCAGGGTGATTTTACCGGCTTTAAACGTCAATTTCTCCATACCTATCATCAAGGAAAAAATCCATCCCAATAAGTCTTAACTCCAGGAGGTCCATGTGAATTCGATTATGCTGGTCCTGGCTTCGGCCGCTCCCAACGCCGGTGCTTCTTCATCCGGTGGCAGCTCTTTTGGTTTCTTTCTGCCGATCATCCTCATCATGGTCATCATGTATTTTCTGATGTTCCGTCCCCAGGCCAAAAAGCAGAAAGAGATGTCCCGGATGATCGATGCCTTGCAGAAAGGGGACCGGATCGTCACCATCGGCGGGATCTATGGTGTGGTCCAGGGCATCAAGGAGAAGGAAAACATCATCGTCGTCAAGATCGCCGATAATGTCAAGATTGAGATCGCCAAGACGGCCATCGCCAGAAAACTGGCCGAAACCGAGACGGCCGCGCAATAACCGTCGTAAGGCCGCAGTAGTGTAAGCTTTGAGACCTGCCGGCGGCGGAACACGATCCGGGGCGTGAGATCCCGGTTGAGCACAGGGGCATTGCAATGGCCTTGAAACTCGTCTTCATGGGCACTCCCGAGTTCGCGCTGGCCAGCCTGAATAAACTGGCTGAGGCCGGCCACGAGCTCTGCGCGGTGGTCACGGCGCCTGACCGCCCGGCCGGCCGCGGCCAACATCTGCGCCCTTCGGCGGTCAAACAGCGCGCGCTCCAGCTCAACCTGCCGCTTCTGCAGCCGGAGGATTTGCGCGATCAGGCTTTTCAGGAGCAGCTGCAGCAGTACAGAGCGGATCTTTTCGCCGTCGTGGCCTTCCGTATCCTGCCGCCGGAAGTGTTTGCCCTGCCGCGTCTCGGCACGGTCAATCTCCATGCCTCGCTCCTGCCCAAATACCGCGGCGCTGCCCCCATCAACTGGGCCTTGATCCGCGGCGAAGCGGAGAGCGGCGCCACGACCTTTTTTATCGACGAACAGGTCGATACCGGGCTCTGGCTGATGCAGTGCCGTGTCCCTATCGGACCCGATACCACCGCCGGCGAACTGCACGACAGGCTTGCTGAGGCCGGATCCGATCTCCTCGTGGAGACTGTGGCCGGGCTGGAATCGGGCCTGCTGCACAGCAAGCCGCAGGAGGGGGAGGTCACCCGGGCGCCCAAGCTCAACAAGGAGATGGCGAGGATCGACTGGCACAATCCGGCCGCTGCCATCCATAATCTGGTACGCGGCCTGTCGCCTTATCCCGGTGCCTGGACAACCTGGCGCGGACGCGTCCTCAAAATTCTGGCAACCCGCCCGCACCTGACGAGCAGCGAACTGCAGCCGGGATTCCTCTTCCCCGGAAGCTACAGGGAGGAGCTGCTCATCGCCACCGGGCAGGGTTTCCTCGAGCTGCTCGCCCTCCAGCCCGAAGGAGGCCGAGCGATGACCGCTGCAGAATTCCGGCGTGGCCATGCCATCCATCAAGCAGAAAAGTTGGATTGATATGAACGTCATACAACGCGATTGGCAAAACTGGGAGAGCCTCTCCTGGAAGCGCAAAACGGCCTATCTGGCCGCCGCAGTCGTCCTGCTTTATCTCCTCTTCGACTGGGCCATCATGCCGCTCTACACCCGGCAGTACCAGTCCATCCCGGTTCCGGATGTGCTGAATATTCCCTTTAACGCCGCCGAGCGCCGCCTCAAGGATCTCGGTCTGCGCGTGGTCAAGGCGGAAGAACAGTACGATGAGAAGGTGGCTGCCGGCGATGTGCGCTTCCAGATCCCTGAGGCCGGCATCCCGGTCAAAAAGGGCCGCCGGATTTATCTCACCATCAGCAAGGGACACAAGATCCTGACGATGCCCAAATTGACCGGCATGTCGGAACGGGATGCCCGCTTTGCCCTGGAGGAGGCGGAACTCCTCGCCGGCGAGGTCGATTACCGCACCGATGAGTTCTATCCCGCCGGTGTTGTCTGCGGGCAATCGGTAGCAGCCGGCGCGGATATCCGCCACGGTACGCACGTCGACCTCAGTGTCAGCGTCGGGATCGAGCCGAGCGAGTATATCGTCCCCGCCACGGTGGGCCTCTCCCTGGACCAGGCCTTGCAGACGATCCGTCAGGCGGGCTTGACTCCGGGTGTGATCTCGGAACAGCGCACGGGCAAACTTTTACCGAACACCGTGGTCAGCCAGTCGATTGAAGCCGGAACCGTGGTCAGCAAGGGGGACTCCCTGAACCTTGTCATCAGCATTCTGGAATAGACCGAAAGAAGGCAAAAGATGACCAGAATTGCCCCCTCCATACTCAACGCCGACTTTAGCCGCCTTGCCGAACAAATCCAGGCGCTCGAAGCAGGCGGTGCAGACTGGATCCATCTGGACATCATGGATGGGCACTTTGTCCCCAATCTGACCTTCGGTCCGATGGTGGTCAAGGCGATACGGCGGATCACCGCGCTGCCCCTGGATGTTCATCTTATGATCTCCAGGGCGGATGAGTTTCTCGCCCCTTTTCTCGATGCCGGTGCAGATCACCTGACGGTGCATGTCGAGGCGGTGCCTCACCTCTGGCGCACCCTGGAGAACATCCGCACTTTGGGTGCCAAACCTGGCGTGACCCTCAACCCCGCCACCTCGGTCTCTCTGCTCGAGCCGGTGCTGCCCCTGGCCGATCTGATCCTGATCATGTCCGTCGAACCGGGATTCGGCGGACAGCGTTTTCTGCCGGTTGCCTGCGAACGCATTGCCCAGCTCAAAGAGTGGCGCGCGGAACGCGGGTTGGAGTATCTGATCGAAGTGGATGGCGGTGTTGACCTCGATACGGCCGCGGCCGCGGTCGCTGCCGGTGCCGATGTTCTGGTCATCGGCCAGGCGATTTTTCATCAGGCCGACGTCACCGCAGCCGTCCGGCAACTACGCGCGGTCCTCCCGAAATGAGAGCCGGGGAATGACCGCGTCAGAAACGGCGGTTAAAAAAACAATGCCCTGATGAGAAAAAGCTTGACTAAATAGCGTGTTTTAATTAAATTAACGCCAAGATGACCCGCTCCGGGCCGGTATTTGCACAGGCAAAAATGGAGAACCTCTTTGTTATTTGTCAGGAGGAACACGCAGGATGGCGAAAGGAAAGGTCAAGTGGTTCAATGAAAACAAGGGATTTGGCTTCATTGAACAAGAGAACGGTGAAGATGTATTCGTCCATTTTTCGGTGATCCAGATGGAGGGATTCAAGACTCTTGCGGAAGGCGCGGAAGTTGAATTTGAAGCCGTCTCTGGTGAAAAGGGCTGGCAAGCGACCAAGGTCGTCAAAATGTAAAAAGCCGCAGTTTGAAAAACCCCGCTTTGCCGTGGGGTTTTTTTGTAACCTGACCGGATATCCTGCGTAAACAGGAACAAAAAAGGCAACTGTTATGCGACCAGAATTCAATAAAAAGGACATCGACAGGATCAGCAAGGTTCTGGCTGTTGCCCCCAAGCACGTCGACAACAAATACCGCTTCATCATCGAAAACCACGAAACCCAGCAACATATCTCCCTGGAAATATATCCTGACATCCCTATCGGCGACCATACCGGCCATCTCATCTCGGTCTACACCCCGACCTCTCATCTCCAGTTGCATTTCTGCACCGGTTTCATCGCCAGTGACCTGCTCGGCGAGGTCACGTTCGTCAGCGAATGCGGCAGCCGCGTTTCCGGCCTCATCGTCGAAAAGAACGCCGGATGCTCTCTGTATGCCAATGTCGAGTCGCGGCTGCTCTCCGGCGATTTCAGCACCATGGGGCCTGAAGTGATGCTCTCCGGCATCGCCCTCTCGCTGGCGGAAGAAATTCTGCCGAGCGGACTTGAAGAGCCGTGAGACCCCAACAGCCACCCGCCATGCCTGCCGCCTCCGTCTGGTGATGATCATGCCTCTCGCCGATTACCTGCATGCCTTTATGGATCATCTTCGCGTCGAACGCCAGGTCTCAGCCCATACGATCTCCGCGTATGAACATGACCTGCTGCGCTACCTCAATTTTCTCGCAGAAAAGGGCATCACGGTACCCGCCGCGATCTCGCACTCCCACATCGCCGCCTTTCTCCAGCTTCTCCACGACCTGGAGCTCTGCCCGGCGACGATTTCGCGCAATGTTTCCGCCCTCCGCACCTTTCACAAGTTCCTGATCACAGAGGAGGTGTGCCAGCAGGATCCGACGGCCAACTATAATGTACCCAAACCCTGGATGCAAGTACCCCGGGTTCTCGACCTCATTGAGGTTGCAAAACTGCTGGTGCAGCCGGATACAACGACGCCGACAGGGCTCCGCGATCGCACTATCCTCGAATTCCTCTACGCTACGGGCGTCCGTGTCTCCGAGCTGGTCTGCTTTCAATCCCGCGACATCTTTTGGGAGGACCGTTTCATCCGCGTCTTTGGCAAGGGTCGCAAGGAACGCCTCGTGCCCATCGGCAAGGTGGCCTGCACCTGGCTGCAGCGTTACCTGCACGAGGTGCGCCCCGCGCTGGCCGGTCTCGGCGTTGCTGGCGATGTGGTCTTTCTCAACCGCTTCGGCAAACACCTGAGCCGGCAGACGATCTGGATCCTGATCCAGAAATATCTGCGGAGCGCCGGCATCACTCGCAAGGCCGGCCCGCACACCCTGCGCCACTCCTTTGCGACGCATCTCGTGGAGGGCGGCGCCGATTTGCGTGCCGTTCAGGAAATGCTCGGCCATGCCGATATCTCCGTCACCCAGATCTATACCCACCTCGACCGGGAGTATCTCAAGGCGGTCCATCATCAGTTTCATCCACTGGAATCGGGAAAAATAACACCATGATCCCTGTGCTACCGGGTAAAAAGCCGCTCTTCGGCCGGAGGGTCATCCTCCTTGACCAGACCGGCTCGACCAACTCTGTTCTTAAGGAATGGGCCCTGCAGGGCGCGGAGGAGGGAACCGTCGTCGTCGCCAGAGAGCAGCAGGCAGGCCGCGGCCGTGGCCAGCATCGCTGGAATTCGCCGCGTGATTTGGGACTCTACTGCAGCCTGCTGCTGCGGCCCGCGCTGACAGCCAGCCAGAGTGGTGTTCTCGCATTGCTGCTCACCCTGGCGGTCATTAAGGCCATCCGGCGCACGGCCGGGATTTCACCGGGAATCAAGTGGCCCAATGACATTATGATCGCAGGCCGCAAGGTCTGTGGCATTCTCGTCGAAAACCATCTCAACGGCCAGCAGATGGCCTTCGCGGTGGCGGGCATCGGCATCAATGTCCAGCAATCCCTTGCGGATTTCCCGCTCGCGCTGCGCCAGAACAGCACCTCGCTGCGGCTCAGCTCCGGGCGCAGCGTGGACAAGGATGAAATCCTCCTGCAACTTTTGCACCAGATGAACCTGCTCTATCCCTCTCTGGCGGATATGAAAATGCGTCGTACCTGGGTGAATACCTGGCAGCAACATTGTCAGCACATGGACCAGCCCATCGCCATCACCCAGGGCGGTCACAGTGCAGAAGGGATATTTCGCGGGATCACCCCGTGGGGAGCGGCTCGGGTGCAAGTAGCCAGCGGCGAGATCCTGCAGCTCGAAAGCGGCGAATTCAGCCTCAGGGAGAAGTAACCATGTTGCTCGTCATTGATATCGGCAACACCCAGATTGCCGCGGGGATTTATCAGGAGAAGACTCTGGCCGCGCATTGGCGCCTTTCCAGCCACAGCGAACGCACCGAGGATGAAACCTGGATCCTGATGCAGAGCATCGCGGCGGCCCAGGGATTCGACATTCTCCAGGTCTCCGGGGTCGCCATCTCCTCGGTCGTTCCGGATATGACCGTCCATTTCGAAAAAATGGCCACCAAATATCTGCATCGGCATCCGGTGATCGTTTCGAACGAGCTGGATCTCGGCGTCAAAATCCGCTACCAGAACCCGGCTCAGGTCGGTGCCGATCGCCTCTGCAATGCGGTCGGCGGCATTGCCAAATATGGCACGCCGCTGATCATTGTCGATCTCGGTACCGCCACGACTTTTGATGTTATTTCCGCGGAAGGGGCCTATCTGGGCGGCATCATCGCTCCGGGCATCGAATCCTCGGCGCTGATCCTCCATCAGCGCGCCGCCAAACTGCCGCGTGTGGCCTTGCGCTTTCCTGAATCGGCCATCGGCAATTCGACCGAGAGCAGCATCCAATCGGGATTGATGTTCGGTACGGTGGAGATGATCGACGGTATGGTGGAACGGATCCAGCGCGAGGTGGGGAGGACAGTGCGCACCGTGGCAACAGGCGGTCTCGCCAGGGTCATCGTGCATCAGCTGCGCCGAGTCTCCGAGGTCGATGACCACCTGACCCTGGATGGATTGAGGATGATCTACGAGCGCGTGACGATAGCTTGAAAACAGCGGGGAAGGATCAGCGGGGGAGAAATCAAAACGGCGCCTTGCAGCGCCGTTTTGTCTTAAACCGATTCGACTACGGAAATCTCGGGGAGTTGGCGCTTCAGTTCGCGCTCAATCCCCATTTTCAGAGTCATCTGCGACATCGGGCAGCCATGGCAGGCACCCTGCAGCTTGAGTTTGACCACGCCATCCTTTACCTCAACGAGCTCGACATTTCCGCCGTCGGCCATCAGGGCCGGACGGATCGTGTCCAATACATCGTTCACCTGGTCAAAAAGCACTTCCGCCATGATCCGGGATCTCCTCTTATGTTGGTTATCTCTAAAATACCGCGTTCGATGGTACTACAGATTCGCTGCAGCAATTAAAGTAATCATTTCCATCGCCATTCGCAAGCCCTAAATACCGCGGTAAGGCCTGCGCAGCAAGGAGCCGAAATCCGCACTGGACAGGTGCATCGCCGCCTTGGCTGCTGCAGCCGGCTGCCAGGACCGCTCGGCGCGGACCGGAATTCCGCACGGGACAGGAGGGAGGGGAGCCCGGCGGCCCGCCACCTGCAAGCTGGCTGCGCCATCTGGCCTGAGCCTTATTTTGCTGCTTGACTAACAAGAAATAATTCTCTATCTTTTTAATACTTGAAAACCATCCCGGATATCCCCCTGCGGCACAGGGGGCGCACAGGAGACGTATCCCCTGTATGCCGGGCCATTCCTGCAAGCTGCGCTTAGATCGGAGGACCGGATGAGCGTCATACAACTCTCGTGGGTGGATTGGTCCATTATCGCCCTCTATTTCGTCTTCATCATCGGCATTGGCTTCTATCTGAAGCGGTTTACCGGGACGGGAGAGGACTATTTCCTGGCCGGCCGCAAGAACAGCTCCTGGGTCGCGGGCCTGGCCTTCCTCAGCGCCAATCTCGGTGCCCTCGAGATCCTGGGATGGACGGGCGGTACCATGAAATACGGCATGTTCGTCTCCCATTTCTACTGGGTTGGCGCCATCCCCGCCATGCTTTTCCTCGGCCTCTATATGATGCCCTTTTACTACAGCAGCAAGATCCACTCGGTTCCCGGCTATCTGAAATTGCGCTTCGATGAGCGCTCCCGGCTGCTGAACGCCTTTAGCTTTGCCATCATGACACTGCTGATGTCCGGCATCAACCTCTACTTGATGGCCCTGGTGCTGCGCACCATTCTCGGCTGGGACTGGCATCTTTCGATGTGGATTTCCGCACTGGCGGTGGGCTGCTACATCATGCTCGGCGGCCTGATGTCAGCCATTTTCACCGAAATCGTCCAGTTCTTCCTGATCTGGTTCGGCCTCTTCCTCGTCGCCATCCTCGGCACTGTGGAGATGGGGGGGATGCATCAGGTTCTCTCCGGCCTCCCCGACGCCATGAGCAAACTGTGGGCAACCACCGGCAGCGCCTCGAGCAACGCCATGGGGGTGACCTGGGCCGGTATCATCCTCGGACTCGGCTGGGTGCTCTCGTTTGGCTACTGGACCACCGACTTTCTCGTTGTGCAGCGCGCCTTTTCCTCCAAGGACCTGCGTTCGGCGCGCATGACCCCGATCATCGCCAGCTTTTTCAAGATGGCCCTGCCCTTCATCATCGTTGTCGCGGGCCTGGTCGCCTACAAACTGACCACCAATCCGCTCGCCCATTTCGAACTCCTCAAGCATCCGGTCACCGGCGAACCCTGGAACGATACCGCTCTGCCGTTGCTGATCGCCCGTTACTATCCCCAGGGCCTGGTGGGGCTGGGCATTACCGCTCTGCTGGCCGGTTTTATGGCCGGTCAGGCCGGCAACGTCTCTGCCTTCAATACCGTATGGACCTATGACATTTATCGCGTGTTGATCAATAAAAAAGCCAGCGATGCCCACCTGGTCTGGATGGGACGTATCACCACCTTGGTCGGCATCCTGCTCTCCATTGGCACGGCCTACCTGGCCATGCAATTCAACACGATTATGGATTATATCCAGGCGATCTTTAGTTGGGTCAACGCACCCCTCTTTGCCACCATGCTGCTCGGCATGTTCTGGAAACGGACCTCCGCCACCGGCGCCTTCTGGGGCCTCATCCTCGGCATGGTCACCTCTTTCACGATTTTTCTCGGCTTCAAGCTCGGCTTTCTGCCCCCGGCCCTGGTCCACATGATCACCTTCTCCCAGGCGCCGATCCACGAGATCTCGGACATGTCGCGCAACCTCTCTCAAGCCGCCTGGGCCTGGTCTGTTTGCGCCATCGCCACGGTTCTGCTCTCCCTGGTCACCAAGCCGAAACCGGAAAGCGAGCTGGTGGGCCTGGTTAAAGGCTTTACCAAGGTCGAGCATGAGGGCCATATGGCCTGGTACAGCCAGCCAAAATACATCGCCATCATCGCGGTGGTCGTCTTTGCCGCCTTGAATATCTATTTCTGGTAGGATCCCTTTATTGCCGCCCCCGGAAGGGGTGGCGCTGCGATGACAAGGAGCGTTTATGTCCACCACTAAAATGTATTCCATCTGGTTTTTCGTCGGCGGCATGCTGACGGTTTTGGGCATCATTATTTTTGCAATGGGTATCTATTATATTTTTGCGCCGGAAAGCCGCACGGTCCTCGCCCATCTGAATCCCTCGCTCTGGTGGGGCGCGATCATGCTGGCCGCCGGATTGCTTTTTCTGATCCCTGCGTGGATGGGCCATCGCAAGGCCTGAGGAAAACAGCAGCCGATTCGAGCGTGCAGCGCCGGCAGAAACGCCGGCGCTGCACGTGAAGGCATTCTATCTACCGGTAAGGAAATAATGGAGTTAACGGAGTTCATTCAGCAGTTCAGAACCCATTACGATGCCGAGCCGCGTGTTTTTCGCGCGCCGGGCCGGGTCAATCTCATCGGTGAGCACACCGATTATAACCAGGGATTTGTCTTCCCCATGGCGCTCGACCGCTATACCGCTGCCGCCATTGCCCCACGGACCGACCGCCACGTCCGGGTTCGGTCGCTTAACATGGCGGAGGAGGTCACTTTTGCACTGGACGGCGCTGTACCGCGGCAGCACTGGAGCGACTATGTCGCCGGAATCGCCGACCAGATTGGGAAGAGAGGAATGCAGCTGCCGGGAGCGGATATCCTGCTTTGGAGCGATGTTCCGGTCGGTTCGGGCCTTAGCTCCTCGGCCGCCCTGGAAATTTCCTGCGGCCTGGCTTTTCTGAGCCTAGTGGACGCCCGGCTGGAGGGACGGGATCTGGCCCTGCTCGGACAGGCGGCAGAAAATAGGTTTGTCGGCATGAATTGCGGAATTATGGATCAGTTCATCTCCGTTCATGGACGCGAGGAGAATGCGCTTTTCCTGGACTGCCGCTCGCTGGAGTATCAACTGGTGCCGTTGCCCTCGGAGCATTCGCGTATCGTGGTCTGCAACACCCGGGTCAAACACGAACTGGGCGCCTCAGAATACAACAACCGGCGCCGGGAGTGCGAGGAGGGAGTGGCGCTGCTGCAAAAGCATGAGCCCGCTATCCGCGCCCTGCGCGATCTTGCCCTGAAACGCTTTTCCGGACTGGCCGCCGGACTGCCTGAACTCGTCCGCAAGCGTTGCCGGCACGTGATCAGCGAGAACGAACGCGTCCTGCAGTCGATTCAGTGCCTCCGCAGCGGCGATCTGAGGGGCTTCGGCCAGCTTATGAACGCCTCCCATGACAGCCTGCGCGATGACTATGAGGTCAGCTGTCTCGAACTGGACCATATGGTGGAGATCGCCCGGTCCCTCGCGGGCTGCCTCGGCGCGAGAATGACCGGCGGCGGATTTGGAGGCTGCACGGTCAATCTGGTCGAAAAGGAGCAGGTCGGGAATTTTTGCAGTGAAATTGCAGCGCAGTATCGGTCACGGACCGGACTGGAGCCCGCGATTTATATCTCGGTACCTGCGCAGGGCGCACATGAATGGCGGGAGGAGTAGCCCTTCTCCCGGGATCGCCTGAAGGCCGGCCCCCTGCGGCCGGCCCCTGGCCACAGAGTGAGACCTATGTCTGAAAAATGCTTGATCATTGACGCCCATGTCCACATTTACCCGGATGCCGATCTGGCGCTGGCTATCGCTCGCGGTCTGGCCAATATGGACGAAGCCAAACCCGACAAGGAGACGGCGAAAATCTGGCTCCTGACCGAGCGCGCCGACTGCGAGGCCTTTGTGCAGCTGCAATCGAGCGTCCGCATTGGCATGTATCACATTCTCCCGACCGCCGAACCCGAAGCTCTGCGCATTCAGCTCGGCGAGCGCATTGTCCTTTACATCATGGCCGGCCGCCAGGTCGTCACCAGCGAAGGGCACGAACTGGGCTTGCTGGCGACAGGGCTCACGCTTCCCGACCGCGAACTCGATGCCGCGGGCTGTATCGCTGCCGCCCGCGAGGCGGGCGCTCTGGCTTCGATCAACTGGGCACCGGGCAAATGGAGCGGCAAACGCAAACAGAGCCTGCTGCCCCTTTTTGCCGCACCGCCACCCCCGCATCTCCTCATCGGGGACAGCGCGATGCGGCCGACCTTCTGGCCGGAACCCGGCCTGATGCGGGCGGCACAACGGCAGGGATGGCGGGTTCTCGCCGGCTCTGATCCGCTGCCCTTCGCAGGGGAGGAGATCTCCTTCGGCCGCTACGGCATCATTCTCGATGGTGACCTGGACCCCGATCAGCCGGTCCGCTCGCTGAAATCTTTGCTGATGAAGCCGGAGACCACCTGGCACATCTGGGGCAACCGGCGCGGAACCTGGGAATTCGCCCGGCGGCAGTATGCGCTCATGCGATCGAAAAACCGCCGGCGCGGCTGATCCGCGCCATACTGCCCCTTCCACGCCCCATCCTGCCGCGAAAATGGGGCCTTGCCTGCACACCCTGCCGCCTGATCCTGCACTGTTGAACACAAAAGCAAAGCTGTACGATTGGCACAGCTCTTGCTATAGAGACAGTGCAGGACAAGGGGTCAGGTGCAGTACCAAGGAGGCCGGATGCGACGGGTACTTTCAGTTATCGCAATGATGGGATTTCTCTTTTTCCTGAGCTGGAGCGTGAACATGGCTCAGGATAAATCCCTGCGCTTGAACCGCCTGGAGATGGAAAGCCTCCTCTCTTCATTCAATCAAGCCAGCTTCAGAGGTGCCGACATCGAAGGCCTGGCACCGCTGGCCCAAAAACTGCGCGAGGGCGCCCGGCAGCTGGAGTCTTTTGGCGATTCCCCGCGCACCATCCTCCTGCGGGTCACTCCGCAGGAAGCCCGTATCTGTCTGGAAATGATCGAACAAGCGAACTTGCAGGAACGCCACGCCGAGATTATCAAACGGGTAAAGCTGAAATTACTGCACCAGGTCTGACCCGGTGTATTACAGGATTCTGTGTCTCCTCACAGGGACCGGCCTGTCACAGCAACATCGTGACGGGCCGGTTTTTTATTCTCCGAAAATTATTCATTTTTGTGATTTTTTGCTTGCTTTTTGACGCTAAAAGAGATAATATTAAGGGGGATAGAGTGTAACATTCTTATGACAATCTCTCTCTGAATCATCCTGGCCACCACCGACATCACCAGTACGGCAAACACTCTGATTTAGACTCATAAAATCAGCAACCTATGATCCGGGCACATTAAGGAATGCATCCTATGAGCAAGCTTTGGGAGGAGTACCTCGTGCAGGAAGATTTGATCGGCCATTCTCCTGCGATTTATCAGATCCGGCGCTCCATACCGATCCTCGCCAAGGGGGATCAACCCGTCCTCATCACGGGTGAACCGGGCACAGAAAAACTCCTGATCGCCAAATTGATCATCGAGAACAGCAGCCGCAAAAAAGCGCCGGTCTTTATTACCGACGCTGCCAAGCTGAACAAGACCTTCGATCAGGAGATCCTCTCTCTCATCCAGGAGAGCGAACACGCCCGCGACGAGAGCCTGCAGGGCACTCTCATCGTCCAGAACCTCGAATACCTGGACCGCGAATCCCAGGCCCGCTTGATGAGCTTTTCGCAAGGGGGGTACCTGCAACTGCAGCACCAGAGCGAGCCCATGGCCGCCAGTTTCCGGATCATCTCCACCGCCACCGGCAAGCTCCAGGAGTATACCAAGGAAGGGATCTTCAACTCTGAACTCTATCTGACCCTGAGCGCCATGACGGTCAAACTGCCCTCGCTGCGTGAACGCAAGCAGGATATCGTCGCCTTTTTTGAGTTTTATCTCGAATACTTTTGCCGGAAAATGGGGCGGACCGTGCCGCCCATGCCATTTGAGATTTTTCACCAGATCCTTAAATACACCTGGCCCGGCAATGTCAAGGAGATGGAAAACGCCGTTCGTAGCGTCGTCGTCTCCTCGCCCGAGGGCGTGCTCCTTATGGAAGCCCTGCCCTTCGTCGATGAAGCGGAAAAATTCCAGCGCGTCGAACTGCAAAGCCTCAACCGCGCCGTGGCCCAACTGGAAAAAGAGATGATCGAACGTGCGCTGCGCCGCTTCGCCGGCAATCAGTCGCGCGCCGCCCAGGTGCTGCATCTCTCCGAGCCTAATCTGCGCTTCAAGATGAAAAAGCTCGGCATCCGCAAGGAAGAATTCATCATGGGCAGTGAATGATCCAACGCCCCTGACGCTCGCCGGATCCCGCTCACCCTTCCGGATTAAAGAGGCCCAATCCCGCCGAAACGGGATTGGGCCTCTTTCTTCCACGCCGCCTCCTTTTCTCTTTTTTCTTTGGGCAAAATTTACTATCTTGCCCCACCAGCCGACAAATCCCTTCACCCCGGAGAGACCCATGCGCCTTTTCCGCCCCTTTATCCTTTTATGCCTGTTCGCTGCCCTGAGCGCGGCGGATGAGGGCATGCACCCCATCAATGCACTGCAAAAACTCGACCTGCGCCAGGCGGGCTTTGCCCTTGCCGCTCGGGATATTTTTACTCCCGACAGCCTGTGCCTGAATGATGCAGTCGTCAACATCGGTGGCTGCACCGGCTCCTTCATTTCAGACCAGGGTTTGATCCTCACCAACCACCATTGCGCCTTTGCCGCAATCCAGCGCGCCAGCTCGCGGGAACACGATTATCTGCAGGAGGGCTTTTACGCGAAAAGCCGCGGCGAGGAGTTCCCGGCCAAGGGATTCACGGTGCGCATTACCGAATCGTGCCGCGATGTCTCGGCAGCGATTCTCGACGCGGTCAACAGCACCACGGAGTACTCCGCACGCAGCAAGGCCAAGGAAAAGATATTCAAGGAATTGATCGCCGCAGCGGAGAAGGAGAATCCCGGTAAACGCGCCGAAATCGCCGAAATGTTTCCCGGCAAAAGCTTCATGCTCTTTTTGTACACCTATCTGACCGATGTCCGCCTGGTCTATGCCCCGCCCATCGGCATCGGCAACTTTGGCGGCGAAGAGGACAACTGGGTGTGGCCGCGCCATACCGGCGATTTCTCACTCTTGCGCGCCTATGTCGGCCCTGACGGCCGCCCCGCGGAATATGCCGCCGCCAATGTGCCCTATGTGCCGCGGGTTTATCTCAAGATCCAATCCCAGGGCCTGCGCGAGGGCGATCTGGCCTTCATTCTCGGCTACCCGGGTCGCACCTTCCGCCATTACCCCGCACGCTACCTCGAGTTCGAAAGCGCACAACGCATGCCCTGGATCGTGGAGTGGTACGGACACCAGATCGAAAAGATGGAGGAGATGAGCCGACTGGATCGCGGCGTGGCCATCAAACTCTCCTCGGCCATCAAGGGATTGGCCAATACCTGGAAAAACTACCAGGGTAAACTGGACGGGCTCCGTCGCCTCGGCCTCGTCGCTCGCCGTCAGGCGGAAGATGCCGATCTGGCGGCCTTCATCGCCGCCGATTCGGCCCGACAACACCGCTACGGCACCCTGCTCGCCGATATCGCCGCATGCTACCAGGAGAGCTCGGCCCGCTTCGAACGCGACAAGCTTCTCGATGCCTTGCTGGGCAGCTCCTCGCTCCTCTCTTCAGCCTATACCCTCTATCAGTCCGGGCTCGAATTGGCCAAGCCGGACCTGGAACGCGATAGTGCCTTCATGGAGCGCAACCTCACCCGCACCCGGGAGCGGCTGCCCCTGGCTCTCAACACCTGCCACCCGCCCAAAGACCGGCTCTTCCTCGGCGAGATCCTGGATAAATTCAAGGCCCTGCCGCCGGATGCGCAACCCGACGCCATCCGCAAGCTGCCGCAGGGCCAGAAACTGGCGTCCACTCTGGACAAGTATTTCGCCAAAAGCCGGCTCCCGGAGAGCGACTGGGCGCTGCAGCTGTTCGGCAAACCGGCACCGGAACTGCTGAAGACGGAGGACCCCTTTATAACCCTGGCAGCCGGCCTTTATCCCGAGTATCTCCGCCTGCGCGAATTCCGCCGCGCCAACAGCGCCCGCCTCGAAAAGCTCATGGCCGATTATATCGAGATCAAACAGCTCTGCGCCGGCCGCGACTTCATTCCGGATGCCAACGGCACCCTGCGTTTGACCTGGGGGCACATTCGCGGCTATGCGCCACGCGACGCTGTCTGGTATGCCCCCTTTACCACCCTGCGCGGAATGATCGAAAAAAACACCGGCGCTGATCCCTATCAGGCGCCGCAATCCATGCTGACCGCTGCCCGGCAGTCCGCTGCCAGCCGCTTCGTCAATCCGGATCTGGGCGATGTGCCGGTCGATATGCTCTATGATATGGATACCACGGGCGGCAACTCGGGCAGCCCGGTCCTGAACGCCCACGGCGAACTGGTGGGACTCAACTTCGATCGCGCCTATGAAGCCACCATCAATGATTATGCCTGGAGCGCGGCCTACAGCCGCTCCATTGGCCTGGATGTACGCTTTATCCTCTGGGTGCTGGCGGATGTCTCCGCCGCTCAGGAACTACTGCAGGAAATGGGCCGTTAAACAGCATAACCCGTACACAATCATGGAAAGGTCAAGCAAATGAATAAATACTCCGTCCCTGCCCTCTGCCTCCTCCTGGCGCTTGGCATCGCGGCATGCCGTAACAGCGCCTACACCGATCTGGACAAAAAGGCCGTTGAGGTGGACAGCCTGATGATCAAGGCCCGCGCGGCAGGTCTGACCAACATAGACAGCTTGCGCGCTGCGCGCAAGGAAAAGGCCCTCGGCTATATCTTTGGCATCGATCCGGGCAAGATCGACGTCAACGGGTATCACGCCGCCGCCCGGCTCTTTTACGCGGCCGGCAAACCGGATTCGGCCGTGCAAGTTCTCGAAAAATATGCCCCGGCGCAGAACAATGCCGAAGCCCTGACCTTGCTTTTCAATCTCTATATCTCCAGGAGCCAGATCGCTAGGGCGGAACAACTGTTCACCGGCAAACTCAAGGCCCTCGCCGGCGAGCAGAAAGAATCGATGTACATGGATCTGATCTATGGCTATGAGGAGCAGAACGAGATCGCCAAAGCCCTGACCCTGGCGGACGCGGCCATCGCTGAATTGCCCGCCGGCACCGCAACAGGCATCGCTCTTGAAAAGGCGGAACTGCTCAACCTGTCCGGGGATAAATCCGGCGCTATTTCCCTGCTCAAAACCTTGAAAGCGGACAAGGGAGTGGACTCACGCATGGTGCGCGCCCTCGATGCCAAACTCAACCTCTATGCCCTTGTCGGCAGCCCGGCACCCGAGTGGCATGCGGCGCATTGGATCGATTCGCAGCCGCTTTCGCTCAAGCAACTGCGCGGCAAGGTGGTGTTTCTGGATTTTTGGGCCCCCTGGTGTGGGCCGTGCCGGGCGATGTTCCCGCATGTCAAAAAACTGCAGGAGGAGTACAGCAGCAAAGGACTGGTGATCATCGGTATGACCCGCTATTATGGCCGCTTTAACCAGCTCGGTCAGAATCTGCGCGACCTCATGCCCGATGCGGAACTCGAGTGGATCAAGAAATTCAAGCAGTTTCATCAGATCCCCTTCGCCTATGCCGTCGCCGGCGCAGAGGACGCTGCGGCCAATGAACAGGGATATGGCGTCTATGGCATTCCGCATATGGTGCTCATCGACCGCAAGGGGATCGTGCGCGAATATGCTATCGGCTCCGGTCCTGCTTCTGAGGAAAAATTGAGCCGCGTTATGGCGCAGCTGATCGCCGAATGAACCAGAATCCACAGCACCAGGCCGCGTAACACGGTGCACTCGAGTCGAAAATCGTGAGGAAGGCCAGACCCTGGAGGAGTACGCCCTGATCGCACCAGGCCGCGTAACCACGGTGCACTCGAGTCGAAAGGGGAGAGGCGCATGAAGGACAGCTTTTTCATCGCCGGCAGGCCGCTACTGCTGGCCCATCGCGGTGCCTCCGGTCACGCTCCCGAACTGACCATGGCCGCGTTCCGCAGTGCCGAAACCATGCAAGCGGACGGGTGCGAGCTGGATGTGCAGCTCTCCGCCGATGCCCACATCGCTGTTTTTCATGACGATACGTTGAGCCGCACCACCGGCCAGCCCGGGGCGCTGGCCAACCGGCGCTGGTCTGAGCTGCAGGAACTGGATGCCGGCGGCTGGTTCGCGCCGCCTTTCGCCGGCGAGCGCATCCCTGACCTCGAGCAGATTCTTGGAGCAGGCCCCGCGGACTGGCGGCTCGACATCGAGCTTAAAAAGACGCTGACACCGCAGCGGCTGGCGGAACGCGTGGCTGAAGAGATCCGCCAGGAAAAGCGGCCGGGGCGATTGATCTTCACTTCCTTCGACCGTGAAACCCTGGAGCATCTCGCCGTGCAGCTGCCCGGCGTTCGCCTCGGCCTGATCTTTGCTGGCGATTGGCCGGCCGATCATGAGCTGGAACGGTGGCCGGTCTGGAGTGTCGAACAGCATCTGGTTACCCGCGAACGCCTGCAGCAGGCTCGGGCGCGTCGGATCAAGGTGTGCGTCTGGACCGTCAATACCGTAGCGGCGATGCTGCACCAATTCGCCCTGGGGGTCGATGCCATTATCACCAATTATCCGGACCGCTATCATCAGGCTCGTGAGATTTTCTCCACTGGGATGCAGAATTCGCTTGATTTAATGGAGAAAAATATATAAATTATCGTTCTTAAAAAGATTCACCATTGACCTGTTGCAGCGTCCCCATCGTCTAGGGGTCAGGACTCGGGATTTTCGATCCCGTAACAGGGGTTCGAATCCCCTTGGGGACACCCGCGCCGGGCGGCATGAGATGCCGCCCTTTTCTTTTGTGATCCATAAAAATGAATCACGCTCATTTATCGTGCACTATTCATTTGCGAAAATGGCGCTTTTTTCGTATGTTGAATATTCAAGCGGCTGGTGAAAGCGACAAACGGCGCATGCATGACCCTGAGCATAATTATTGTCAGCTATAACGTCCGTGAATTCCTCGAACAGGCCCTGATTTCGATCGAACGGGCCCTCGGGAATCTGGACAGCGAGATATTTGTTGTCGATAATAATTCCATGGATGGAAGCCCCGAATTTGTCCGGCGCCACTTTCCCGCGGTCCGCCTGATCGCCAATACGGAAAATGTGGGCTTCGCCCGCGCCAATAATCAGGCCATCGCCATCGCCCGGGGCCGCTTCATCTGCCTGATCAACCCGGATACCATCGTCCAGGAAGATACCTTTACCACCCTGCTCGCGTTCTTTGAAACCCATCCGCAAGCCGGCCTGCTGGGATGCAAGATTCTCAACCCTGATGGCACCCTGCAACTGGCCTGCCGCCGCAGTTTTCCCACGCCCTGGGTTGCCTTCGCCAAGATCGCCGGCCTGGCCGCGCTCTTTCCCTCCAGCCGGCTCTTCGGCCGCTACAATCTGACCTACATTGACGAAAATGCCACTTGCGAAGTGGAAGCCATCTCCGGATCCTTCATGCTCCTGCGCCGTGAGGTCATCGATCAGGTCGGTATGCTGGATGACGCGTTCTTTATGTATGGCGAGGATCTGGACTTTTGCTTTCGCATCCATTCCGCCGGCTGGAAGATCATCTATGTCCCGGCCACCCGGATCATCCATTTCAAGGGTGAGAGTTCCAAACGCAGCCCCTTTGAACAACGGCGCCTCTTTTACGAGGCCATGCGCCTCTTCGTCAACAAGCATTTTGGCCGCAATCGCGCCTGGATCCCCTCCTGGGCTCTGGTCAACGCCATCCGGCTGCGCGCCCTGGCCTCGTTTTGCGGTGCCCTGCTCTCCCGGGCCGCCTGGCCGCTGCTGGACCTCGTCTTGATGAGCCTTTCCCTGGCCGCCGCGATCTATTTCCGTTTTGCACCCCGTTTTCCGTGGGATGCCTTTTTGATCGTCCACGCGATCTACAGCACCATCTGGCTGATGGCCCTGGCGGCGCAGGGATCGTACAACTCCTGGCGGCTCTCGGTTGCCCGCAGCGGACTTGCGGTGCTGACCGGCCTGGTTATCAACAGCGCCATCACCTTTTTCTTCAAGACGATCGGCTTTTCTCGCCTGGTGGTGCTCTATGCCGGCGCGCTGAATTTGGCGCTGCTGCCGGGATGGCGGCTGCTGCTCAAACTGGTGGCGCAGTTCCAGGGCCGCCTTTTCGGAAAGAAAATGGCGCCGCTCGGGCTCCATCGAACCGTGATCCTGGCCGGCGACCTCGACAGCTGCGCGGCCCTGTCGGCCCGGCTGCAGCGCCGCCTCGATCCCCTGTATACGATCCGCGCGATCGTTGTTCCCCACGGCGGCGAAGTGGAGAGCACGCTCCACAACATTCCGGTGTATGCCGGGCTGCCGCACCTGAACGAATTGCTCCGGCGTGAAAAAGTCCAGGAGGTCATTTTTACGACCGACCGCTTGCCCTATCAGGAGATGCTCGCGGTGATTTCGGGCTCAACGGGAGCCGGGGTAAGCTTTAAGCTGGTGCCCAGCAGCATGGATGTCATCATCGGCAAGGCCTCGGTCGAGTACATCGAGGACGTGCCGCTGATGGAGATCCAGTACCGGCTCCATAGCCCCGTTCAGCGTTTGCTCAAGCGTTCCTGCGATCTCCTGCTCTCCTCGCTGCTGTTGCTGCTCTTCTGGCCGGTGTGGATCTGGCTGCGCCTGGTCCGGGGCCTGCGGCAAAAGGGGGTAGAGTATCGCGATGGCAGGGCACGTCCGTTTCGGGTGCAGGAGTGGGATGTGCCCGCCGGCACGCGGTGCTGGTGGCTGATCCTGCCCTGGCTGGCGGCCATTTTTCGGGGTACGATGAGCTTTGTCGGCCCGCAACCGTTGCGCGGCCCCGCGGATGCTCCATTGGCCTGGTCGTTGCGGCCGGGCTTGACAAGTCTGGAAGAGACCGGTCTTGCAAAACCGCCTTCGCCGGAAGAGCGTGAACGGTCCCGCTTGTTCTACCTGAAGAATTATTCGCCCTTCCTCGATGCGGAGATCCTGATCAAGTCCGTGGTTCATTATTTGCAAAAGAGAGGATAGGCTTGGCCATGTCCGGATTGATTCTTGAATTTGAAAAGCCGATCGCGGAAATAGAGCGACGTATTGCCGAATTGCGCGAGTACTCTTCCAGCGAGGACCTCGAGATGCACAAGGAAATCGAGCGCCTCGAGGAGAAAGCCCGGCAGCTGCGGGAGGAGGTGTACAGCAACCTGACCCGCTGGCAGCGCGTGCAGCTGGCGCGCCATCCCAACCGCCCCTACACGCTCGACTATCTGCACTGGATGACTCTGGATTTTATCGAGCTGCACGGCGATCGCGCCTTCGGCGATGACCCTGCCATTGTTTCCGGCATCGGCACGCTGGGAAACTATCAGGTCACCCTGATCGGCCATCAAAAAGCCCGCGATACCCGGGAAAAAATCCGCCGCAATTTTGGCATGCCGAATCCCGAAGGCTACCGCAAGGCCTTGCGCTTGATGAAGCTATCCGCGCGCTTCGGGCGGCCGGTGATCTGTCTGGTGGACACGCCCGGCGCCTATCCGGGCACCGGGGCCGAAGAACGCGGCCAGGCGGAAGCCATCGCACGCAACCTCTTCGAGATGGCCCATCTGCCCGTGCCGATCGTCGTGATCATCATCGGCGAAGGCGCCAGTGGCGGCGCTCTGGGCATCGGCGTCGGCGACCGCATTCTCATGCTGGAAAATACCTGGTATTCGGTCATTACCCCGGAAGGATGCGCCGCCATCCTCTATCGCGACAGCGCCAATGCTCCGCTGGCTGCGGAAGCCATGAAGGTGGCCCCGAGCGACCTCCTTGAGCTGGGAGTGATCGACCGCATCCTCAAGGAACCGCGGGGCGGGGCCCACAGCGATCACGAGGGCGCCGCGGCGATCGTCAAGGAGGCCATTTTGCAGGAACTCGAGCAACTCGTCAGCATCCCGCCGCGGGAACTGGTGCGGCAACGGATCGATAAATTAGCGCGAATGGGCGTCTGGAACGAATAATCCTGGAGGAATCGATGGTCAGCAAGGAACTGCTGGAAATTCTCATCTGCCCTGCATGCCACGGAGAGCTGGAGTATGACAGTGCCGCCGATACGCTGACGTGCCGCGGCAGCCACTGTGCGAGTTGCGGCATGCCGGTCGATGCGCAAGGGCACTGCGACAACAGCGAATGTAGCCAGACCAGCAGCGGTCTCGTCGGCCTGCGCTTCCATGTCGAAGAGAATATTCCGGTGATGCTGATTGATGAAGCAGAAAAAATTGCGCTGTAGTGCCGGTGTGGGCCTTGCCCACCCGGACGAGCCGAGAGAAAAATCTTGACTATTTGAATATTTAATCATATATTTTTTAATATTTTTCGGACTTGTAAAGGCGGTAAATGCCAGTCATGGCCGCCACGGTCCGGCCATGATGCGGCCGGCCGGTACGATTGGCCGAGTTGATCCTTGCGAAAGGATCGCCGATGCAAAATGTCAAGGTTCTGCTGCTCAATCAAAATTACGAACCGGTGACGGTGGTCAGCGCCCAGAAGGCGATCATCCTGACCTTCCTGGAGAAGGTGGAAATCGTTGAGCGTCACGAGCGTTGGGTGCACTCCCAGCATATGGCCTTCCCCTTGCCGAGTATTGTGCGGTTGCTGCGCTATATCCGCATTCCGCACCAGCATGTCGAGTTATCACGACGCAATATTCTCAGACGGGACAATTTCCGTTGCCAGTACTGCGGCTCCACCAAGGGGCCTTTCACGGTTGACCATATCATCCCCAAGGTCAGAGGGGGATCGGATAGCTGGGAAAACCTGGTTTGCGCCTGTGTGCGCTGCAACAACCGCAAGGGCGACCGCTCTCCGGAGCAGGCCAACCTCAAACTGGCGAAATCACCGCGGCGCCCCAGTCATCTCTTTTTTATCCAGCACCACATGGGAGTCAGCGAGGATTGCTGGAAACCCTATATCTTTTTAAATTGATCGAGCCTATCCAGATACAGCGCATCCCTTCCTCTGCTGCCAAGGCCGTGCTTTTGACGGCCTTCGTCATGTCAGGTGGAAATAACGCTCCCGGCAGGCTCTCCACGCGAAATCGCATCGCTCCGAGAGGTAACCCGGACCCATTATGAGCTACAAGGTCAAACTGGAAAGCTTTGAGGGCCCGCTGGATCTGCTCCTCTTCCTGATCAAAAAGGAAGAGGTTGATATTTATGATATCCCGATCGCCAAGATCACGCAGCAGTATTTGCAGTATATCGAGATCATTCAGCTCCTCGATCTCGAAGCCGCCAGTGATTTCATCCTCATGGCCGCCACCCTGATGCGCATCAAGGCGCAGATGCTCTTGCCCAAACCCGATCTTGGTGAGGAACAGGCGGAGATTACCGACCCGCGCCAGGAACTGGTGCAGCGGCTGCTCGAATACAAACGCTTCAAGGATGTCGCCGAGGATCTGGGCGACAAGGAAACGCGCGCGCTCAAGCTATATGGCCGCGGCAGCTTCAAGGTCGAGGAGGAGGGGCTCGGTGAGGAGTTCCTGGCGGGCGCCGAAGTCGGACTTTTCGATCTGGTGGCCGCCTTCAAACAGATCGTCGATCAGTCGCAAAAAAAGATCACCGTCCATCGCGTCGTCGAGATCAATATCACGCTCGAGGAGTGCATGGCCAATGTCCTCGACGCCCTCGATCGCAAGGCGGAGATGGCGTTTCGCGAGCTTTTTGCGGGGGGAACCGAAAAAATCGTTCTGGTGGTGACCTTTATCGCCATTCTCGAACTCATCAAGCGCAACGAGATCCGGGCCGTGCAGGATGAGCCTTTTGCAGAAATCATGATCAGAAGGATCCATGGAACAGGAGAAACTCAAATCGATTCTTGAGGCGCTCATTTTTGCCTCGGATGTTCCGATTTCCATCAACCAGCTCAAGGGGATTCTCGAAGGCGTGGAGAAGGCGGAGATCGAAAGCGCCCTGGAGGTGCTTTCCGGCGAACTGAGCGGCCGGGCTTTCTTTTTGAAAAAGGTGGGCGGCGGCTATCAGTTCGCCACCCGGCCGGAATATTTCCGCTGGATCAAGCAAATGTTCGCTGGACGCGAGCGCAACCGCCTCACCCGGGCGGCCCTGGAAAGCCTCGCTATCATCGCTTTCAAGCAGCCAATCAGCAGGGTGGAGGTGGCCGCGATCCGCGGGGTCAATTCCGATGGCGTGATGCAGACCCTACTGGAACGCAAATTGATTGCCATGACCGGGCGCGATGATGGCCCGGGGCGCGCTCTGCTCTTCGGCACCACCAAGGAATTTCTGCTCTATTTCGGGATCGACGATATCGCCGATTTGCCCAAACCCAAAGAGATCGAGGAACTGCTCGCCAGCGGCGAAGGCCAAAAGATCATTCAGGAAATTCCGGAAGAGGAGATCCTCCAGCAGGAGAGTGACGAATCCAGTTCGCAGACCGACACACAAGTGATGGAAGCAGGCACGGAAGCGGCTGCAACGGACCATGCGCATTAACCGTTTTTTGGCCGGCTGCGGGGTGGCCTCGCGGCGCGCAGCGGAGACACTGGTGCGTGCGGGCCGCATCATGGTCAATGGCCAGATCATTACCAGCCTGGCAACACAGATCGATACTGCCGCCGATGTGGTCGCCCTCGACGGCCAACGGATCACCCCGCAGGAAGAAAAAGTATACGTTCTTTTAAACAAACCCCGTGGCTATGTGACCACCGCCCGTGACGACCGCGGCCGGCGCACGGTCCTGGAGCTGGTTTCCCTTCCGGAACGGCTCTTTCCGGTCGGAAGGCTCGATTACAATACCACCGGAGTGCTGCTCCTGACCAATGATGGCGAAATGGCCTTTCGCTTGACGCACCCGCGTTACAAGGTGCCCAAGCTCTATCACGTTCGCCTGGAGAGCCCGTTCAATCCGGACCATTTTGCTCCGCTTACCGGCGGCCTGATTCTCGAGGATGGACCCACCCAACCCTGCAAGGCGCGCTTTTTTACCGACGCAGCGGATCTGGTGGAGGTCGAATTGCGTGAGGGGCGGCAGCAGCAGGTGCGGCGCATGTTCGCTGCCCTTGGCTATACGGTCAAAAGCCTGAATCGGGTGCGTTTTGGTCCACTGCAGCTCGGCCGCCTGGAGCGCGGCACCTGGCGCATGCTGGACAAGAAAGAAGTGGAATCCCTGCGAACCATCACCGGCTTGGCGGGAAAGAAGACCGATTCATGAGCGCTGCGCGCCACAAATTGACCATCACCATCGACGGCCCCGCCGGATCCGGCAAAAGCACCACCGCGCGCCGGGTCGCGGCCCGTCTCGGCTACCTTTATCTGGATTCCGGGGCGCTCTATCGTGCCGTGACGCTGGCGGCATTGCGGCAGCACGCCGATTTTTCTGATCCCGGTGCGCTGGCCGCGATTGCCCGATCCTGCCAAATCGAGTTGATCGCCACCCCGGGAGGGCTGCAGGTTTTGCTGCACGGCGAGGATGTCAGCGCCACCATCCGCACCCCGGAGGTTGCCCAGGCCATCGGCCCGGTGGCGGCCAATCCGGGCGTCCGTCAGGCCCTGTTGGAACAGCAGCGCCGCATGGGTGAACAAGGCGGTATTGTCGCCGAGGGACGCGACATGGGCAGCGTGGTATTCCCCCACGCCGAAATCAAGATTTTTCTGGTAGCCTCGATCGATGAGCGCGCCCGGCGCCGGCAAAAGGAATTGCAGGAGCAGGGGATTGCGGCCGATTATGAGGAACTCGTGCGCTCGATCAGCAAGCGGGATAACGACGACAGT
>Ga0116171_10000511_pt1 | contig 41437 bp, 27 predicted proteins | sample AD_JPNHW2_MetaG_FD_89798 | JGI IMG/M metagenome (GOLD analysis project Ga0116171, IMG submission 89798) | Active sludge microbial communities of municipal wastewater-treating anaerobic digesters from Japan - AD_JPNHW2_MetaG | ecosystem: Engineered > Bioreactor > Anaerobic > Digestate | place... | reverse complement strand
GCGGTGCGTTAAATAACCAATGGTTGCCACTGCCGGCTCTGCGTAAACTACAAAATCAAAGATTAAGAAAGATAGTTAAACATGCTTATGAGAATGTTATTTATTACCGCCGATTGTTCAGGAGGGCGGGGATCCTGCCTGAGGATATTCAGACTGCCGAAGATTTAGTAAAGATTCCCATCACCTATAAATCAAACTTGCAGTATCAGGATGGAGCTGAATTTTTATCAAAAACTAACCGCTCCAGGATAATTACGATGGCCACCAGCGGCGGCACCGGTTTTCCGTTGGAAGCAAAATTAACCCAGGGCGAATATACTTACTGGAAAATATTGCTGCTGAGAGCGCTTTTAGATGGCGGAGCCAGATTGTCGGACAATTTTGTGGTGTTGGCGCATCCTTTGCGTTTTCCGAAACGAAAAAAATGGTTCCAGTATTTCGGGATTTTAAAACACAAATATGTCTCCGCTTTAGAGCCGCCGGAAAATTTTACTGCCGAAATCATTAAATCAAAACCGGATATTATTTTAGGATATGGCGGCGCGTTAAAATTATTTTTGCTGGAGTTGCAAAAAAAGCCCGGAGTTAAAAGATTTCCGCGTTTGATCTTTAGCTCCGCTGAGAGGTTAGATAATGAAACAAGAATCCTGGCCAGACAGCTTTTGGGTGTGGATATCATAGATCTATATAGCACTGTTGAGACCGGCCCTTTAGCTTGCGAGTGCAAACAGCATAGAGGCTATCATATAAATATGGATGCGGTGGCTATCGAATGTATCGATAACAGAGGGTATCCGCAGATCGGTAAATCCGGGAGGATAGTTTGCACAAACCTTTTTAATTTTACTATGCCGTTTATCAGGTATTGTGTTGATGATATCGGGATCCTGACAGATAATCAATGCGTCTGCGGCCGGGGTTCGGTGTTATTGAAAAGTCTGGAGGGGAAAACCTCAGATTTTTTAGTTTTAAAAGATAAAGTGATATCACCCGTAGCCGCAGAAACTATTTTAAAAAAATATGTATTTAAAGCCCGCTACAGGATCATCCAGCACGACATGCATGCTATGGATTTAGAATTGCTGCCGGGATTGGGATTTGACGCGAAAACGATACCGAATATTAAAAAAGGCATACAGGATGATCTGGATTGTGCCGATATAAATATAAATGTAAAATTAGTAAACTCAGGATTTTTTAACCAGGAAAAATTCAGAACGGTTATTTCGTATGTTCCTGGGATTTTTTCTTAAAACTTTAAATTCTACGCAAAGTTTTTACTACGATAGGTTAAAAGTAAGATTTATCGCATCGGGAGACTTTTATATTGAAGATTTTATTTATTGACCCGAATTTAAGCGGCATGATAAGCCAAAATGTCGGATTGGCTTATGTAATTTCTTCCGTTGAAAAGAAACATAAAGTCAGGTTATTGGATCTGACCTTTCAACCAGGCAATTACGCCAGATATATTTTAGCGCAAATCGAATATGAAAAACCCGATCTGGTCGGTCTTTCGGTAACCAATTTTTCTTTGCCCGCGAGCCTGAAGATCAGCGGGTTAATTAAAGCAAGCCATCCCGGAATCCAAATTATTTGGGGCGGCGGCTACCCTACTTTATTCCCGGAAGAGAGCATAAGTTATCCGTCAGTAGATACGATCTGTATCGGTGAAGGGGAAATCTCTGCTTTAGAATATTTAGATAAGTTAGAGGATAGCCGGGAACCTGTGGTAGCGGGGATTTGGTATAAAGATAGTCAGCTCCATATCCACCGGAACCCGCTGCGGCCTTTTAAAGAAAATCTTGATGATTTAACATTTCCCAACTGGGATCATTGGAATATCGAAAAACATTTGCAGAAAAATCTTTATTTTGTCCCGGGGTCGATCAAATTCCTGGCTTCCCGGGGCTGCCCGTATAATTGTTCTTTTTGCTCAAACGAGGCGATTAGGCAGGCGATCCCGGGTAAATACCACAGGGAAAGAACACCCCGGAATATTATTGAAGAGATAAAGATGAATGCATCAAAATATTGGGCTAAAGGTTTTAGAACGATCCATTTTGCCGATGAGATCTTTGGTCTAAACTACAAATTTCTGCAGGATTTTTGCGATTTGTTTAAGCAAGAAGGGTTGGATAAAAAATTCTCATGGTGTTGTGCTACCCGTCCGGATATTATAACTCATGAATGGGCCAAAACTGCAGCCGGTTCCGGTTGCGTCTGGGTATGGCTGGGGATAGAGTCGGCCGATGAGCATATCCGCAACAAAGTTTATGGGAAAAATATTTCGCAAGATCAGATCATTGAAGCCACTAATTATTTAAGAGAGCAGGGCGTTGCTTTTAATTTTTCGATGATGGTGGGCTGCCCGGAGGATACAAAAAGAACTATTGAAAAAGGGATAAAGCTGGTAAAGAAATTGCAACCAGCTACTTTTGACGTTTCTTTTTACCAGCCGTTACCAAAAACAAAGCTTGGTTCTCGGGTACTGCAAACGATGCAAGTTAGAGATATTGCCACTGTCCGACAGATAGATTATCCCAGAATACGCACACTCAGTTTAAGTTTGGTTGATTTAAACAAAATTATGTGGAAGATCAGGTTAGTAAAGTTCTTGCGGTTTTTATCTTTCGGGTTCAGGCTGAAAAAATTAATTTTTATTTTAGATATAATTAAATATATTTTTTCGATTAACGCCTGCCGGGCGATACCTTTAGCCAGCCCGATTATTGGTATGGATATTCAGTTAAAAACCGTTTTTAGGTATGCTACCGGGATTAGAAGAAAAGCGTATTTAAAAGAAAATTACCCAAACAGTAGCCTGAACTGATGAATGTTTTATTTATTAATCCTAATCTTGGCGGAGTATCGGGCTTAAATGTCGGCCTAGCCTATGTTATATCTTCCGTGGAAAGGAAACACCAGGTTAGATTATTGGATTTAAGTTTTTGTTCAAAGAACTATCTGCAGCAAATCACCAGAGCAGTGGAAGAAGGTAAGCCGGATATCGTTGCTTTTTCGATCACCAGTTTTACCTTCCAGAATAGTTTAAGGTTGGCAGAACATATAAAAAATATTTCCCCGGGCGTTTCTTTTATTTTCGGAGGAGTGCATCCTACGCTTTTGCCGGAAGCAACCATTGCGCATCCCTTGGTGGATGCCATTTGCATCGGTGAAGGTGAAGGGTCTTTTTTAGAATATTTGGATAAACTTAACATGGGGAAAGAGCCTGATGTAGAAGGAATTTGGCATAAAAGCCGCAACGGCCATCTACACAAGAATAAATTAAGACCTTTTGCCGAGAAGATTGATAATTTAACGTTCCCCAATTGGGATGATTGGGGGATCGAGAAGTATTTGGAGACCAATTTATATTATTTGCCCGGGGCTTTAAAATTTTTAGCTTCCCGGGGCTGCCCTTATGATTGTTCTTTTTGTTCGAATAAAGCGATTAAAGAAATGGTCCCGGGTAAATATTACCGGGTAAGAAGCGTTGAGAATATTATCCAGGAAGTAAAATTTAATCAAGCAAAATATGCCCAGCGCGGGTTTAAATCTATCGCCTTTGGGGATGAGATCTTCGGTTTGGATTTCGAATGGTTGAAAAAGTTTTGCGCCTTGTACAAAAAAGAGAATTTATCGAAGCAACTACCATGGGTGGCGGCTACCCGGGCTGATGCGATAACCGAGAAATGGGCAGCCACAGCCGCAGACGCCGGATGCAAAATGGTAATGTTGGGGATAGAATCTGGAGATGACCGGATCCGGATGCAGGTTTATAAAAAAAACATCACCAGGGAAGTTATCCTCCAGGCAACCTCTAGCCTGCGCAATCAGGGGATTATATTTGGTTTTTATATGCTGGCAGGATGCCCCCAAGATAGCTGGCCGTCGATAAAAGCGAGCTTAAGGTTAGTCCGGGAAACTAATCCTGCGGTTTGCCATTTTTCATTTTATCAGCCTCTGCCTGAAACAGAATTGGTAAGCGAAGTTAAAAATACGATGTGGAAAAAAGATAAGGATTTTCTGGGCTATTGGAATATTCCCAGGATAAGTACATTTAGTTTAAGCGTAGCGGATTTGCGTAATATTATGCAGCTTATCCGCATAAGCGAGTTCCTGCGGTTTTTAAAGCTGGGTTTTAAATTAAAGAAAATGGTATTTATTATCGATATCGCTAAATACCTATTTTTGCCTGGGAACTGGAAAAAATTTATCCTGATGAAAGCGCACATTAAATCAGATTTACAACAAAAAACAATCTTTCGGTATATCTGTGAAACAAAAGTTGGGAAGTCGCCAAAGTATTGTTATAAGGAGCCTGAAAGTGGAGTGGATTAGAAAATTTTTTAATATTTTGAAATGCCAGATTAATTTTTTAACCAACCAAACATACATCCTTCCCTTTTTGGTCTTAAATATCACTACGGATTGCAACAGCCGTTGCTTAATGTGTGACTATTGGAAAAAGCAGGTTCCGGATCGGCTTTCACCAGCAGAAATTAGAAAGGTCGCGGAAGCTTCGCAAAAACTAAATTTGAAAAAAATTATTATTTCCGGAGGTGAGGCTTTATTGCATCCGGATTTTGAAGCGATCGCCGGGATGCTGGCGGATACTAAAATCCAATTAAGCCTGGCCACTAACGGAATATTGCTGGAGCAATATGCTCCTTTGGTGGCGAAGTACTTTTCTACAGTTTTTATATCTCTGGATGCCAGCCATGCTGAGGTCTATAAACAAATACGCGGTGTAGACGCTCTCTTGCAAGTGATCGCGGGAGTAAAAAAGCTTAAAAGCTTAAAACCGTCAATCACCGTGATCGGGCGCAATGTAATCCAGAAATCAAATTATTCAGAGCTGGTTTCTATAATAAAAACCGCGCAGGATATGGGGATGGACCATCTTTCTTTTTCTGCAGCGGATATGGCATGTGTTGCTTTTGGCAGAAATGGAAAAACTACCTGGCAGTTATCTGAGGGGATCAGTTTAGACAAAAATGACCTGTCGCAATTTAAAACAGTCATTAGCGACCTTAGGAATACCCACCCGGAATTCTTTACCTCCAGGTTTATAATTGAAGGTTTTAGGGTTTTTTTACATATCTATAACTATTATAAAGCGATCAGCGGTCAGGCAGAATTTCCGGCGATCCGCTGTAATCTGCCTTGGTTATATTCAGTGATAGAAGCAGATGGCAAGGTTAAACCATGTTATGCCTGCCATGATATCGGCAATATCAGACAGGAGCCTTTTGAGAAAATTGTCAATTCTGCCAGGCTGATTGAATTCAGAGACAACCTGAAAAAACATCCTGGCCGGGTATGTAATTATTGCGCTTATTCGGATACAAAAGTAACCTTAAAAATGCTTTATGGAATGTTCTAGTTTTAAGCCTAAGATTAAACTTGTTAACTCTAAAAAAATAATCTAAATGAAAATTGCTTTTATTGTTTTCGGTACGGAAAATTTAGGAATTGAATATTTAGCCGGCGCGCTGGCTAAAGAGGGACATCAAACAAAACAAATATTTGACCCGGACCTTTTTAACGAGGGCAGCGATATCTTGAGGAGAGTGTTCAGCCGGAAAGCGGAAATTATTGAAGAAATCAAAGAATTTAAGCCAAACCTGGTAGGATTTTCAGTAGTTACCAGCACCTACCAGCGGGCCTGTGCAGTAGCCCAAGAGATAAAGAAAATATCGGATATCCCCATTGTCTTTGGCGGATACCATGCTTCTGCCGTTCCGGATCTGGTGATTAATAATGATTTTGTGGATCTGGTTTGTATCGGTGAGGGGGAGGAGGCGATTTGTGAATTGGCCAACAGCCTGGAGCAAGGCAGGCCAGATACTAATATCAAGAACCTATGGTTTAAAGATAAGGGAAAAGTGGTTAAGAATCCCCTGAGGCCGTTAGTGCAGGATCTTGATCAGTTACCGTTTCCGGATAAATCCATCTATAAAGACGTACCGTTAATGTTTAGCAAATACATGATTGCTACCGGCAGGGGTTGCCCGTTTGATTGTACTTTCTGCGGCAACAGTTTTTTACATCAGCTTTATCCGGCTAGCGGTAAAGCTATCCGCAGAAGAAGCATCGATAATGTATTAGGGGAACTAAAAGAAGCTCGATCAAAGTATAAGTTTAAGAAAGTGCTTTTTATTGATGACGCTTTCGGCCAGGATCGCCAATGGATCGGTGAATTTTTAAAAAGGTATAAAAAGGAAGTTAACCTGCCGTTTTTCTGCAACCCGCATGTTTTATACCTGGATGAGGAATTGATCCGTTTGCTAAAGGATGCGGGTTGTTTTTTGATGCAGACGGGTATCGAGACTGTAAGCCAAGGCTATCGAAAAGAAATGTTAAACCGGCCTGAAACCAACGCGCACATTGAGTTTGTTTTACAAACCTGTAAAAAATACAAATTAAAAATCCAGGTTGATCATATGCTCGGTTTGCCGCTGGAAGGTGAACAAGAGCAGCAACAAGCCGCTGTATTTTATAACCGGATGCGTCCGGATACGATCGCCTGTTTCCGGTTTACTTATTACCCGGGCGCAAAAATGGTTAAGCTGGCCAGGGATAACGGCTGGTTGACTGAAGATGAAATCAAAAGTATCGAAGAAGGGAAGCTCGCCGATTATGGCGATTATCGCCATAATGATGTTACAAGCAATAAAGAGCCAAATAAGGCATTAATGTCTAAAAATTTTTTGATTTTATTTAAGCTCCTTCCCTTATTACCTGTGAAATTTGTTAAATATGTCATTGATAGAAGATTATATAGGTTTTTTCATTTTTTGCCGTATAACTTGGTAGACTTTTTAAGAATGACCAGTATGATAAAAAATCGGGATTATGTGCTTTGGGAATATTACCGGTACTATTCTTTCCAAGCTATAAAAAAATTCTTTTAAAGTGAATGCTAGCTGTAGCTGAATTTAAGGCGCGTTTTAGTTTTCGGACAACTTTTTAAGAAAATATAAAGGGCTAAAATTATGAAAGTAGTTTTTATTAATCCCAATTTGAGCGGTGTGGTAGGTCAAAATATCGGTCTGGCTTATGTGATTTCCTCGGTAGAAAGAAATCACCAAGTCGAACTGTGGGATTTAACTTTTCATGCCGGGGATTTTAAAAAATATTTACTCGAAAAACTGCAACGCGGCCAGCCGGATATAATCGGGTTTTCAGTTAACAGTTTTAGTTTTGGAAGCGGTTTAGAAATCGCCAGGTTTATTAAACAGCTCTATCCTAAAATTATTTTTTTATGGGGAGGAATTCATCCGACGCTGATGCCCGCTGAAGTTATCCGGCATCCTCTGGTGGATGTGTTATGCGTAGGGGAAGGAGAAATCGCGGCGTTGGAATACCTGGATAGGGTAGAACAAGGAAAATTGCCCGATGTCGGGGGTATCTGGTATAAGGATAGTGGCGGAGGCGTGCATTCAGGTCCTCCCCGGGCTTTTTATGAGCATATCGACGACTTACCTTTACCCAACTGGGACCATTGGGAAATCGATAAATATTTAAAAGGAGAACTTTTTTTTACCGGAGGCCTGCGGCACTTGGCTTCCCGGGGCTGCCCCTATGGTTGTACATTTTGTTCAAATGCGGCTTTAAGCAAAACCAGCCCGGGGAAATATTATCGTACCAGAGCTCCGGCTAATATAATCAAAGAAATTAAGCTGAATGTGCAGAAATATCAGGCTCAAGGGCTCAAGAGTATTTTTTTAAGTGACGATATCTTCGGCCTGGATGAGCAATGGCTTGAGGAATTCTGCGCTCTTTATATTCAGGAAGGGTTAAGCGCCAAGATACCCTGGGTTTGTACAACCCGCGTAGACATCTTAACTGAAAAGTGGGCCAAAATTGCGGCAGGGGCCGGTTGTATGATGGTCAGCCTGGGGATAGAATCGGGAGATGAAGATATCCGCAGCCGGGTTTATAAGAAAAATATCAGCAAACAACAAATTATGAATGCTGCCGGTTATTTGAAGCAGAGCGGTATTATTTGCCATATTAGTTTGATTATCGGAGCTCCCGGCGAAACTTACGGAACGATAGGCAAGACTATGCAATTGGCAAAAGAAATATGTCCTTTAACCAGCCAATATATTTTTTACCAGCCGTTACCGAAAACAGAATTGCTGGAAAGTATTAAACAGGAAGATTTCCGGCAACCCGGTTCAATAACCTACTTAAATTCCCCGGTGGTATTTACCCAGGATTTAAAAAAGAAACAGCTATTAAAAATTAAAAAACAGATCGAATTTGAAAGAGTATCCAATTTTTTTAAAAAAGGGATCAGCCAACAAGGGGCGGGTTTTTTCCTGAAGATTATGAAATTTTGTTTTTCTTTAGAAAACATTAAAAAGATCTTTTCGGGCAATTTTCACATCATGACAAATTTAGAGCAGGATATTCTATTTGGTTACCATTTAAAAAGATGGCAAGCCCGGCAAGCCGGAACTTTAATTACCAAACCCGGATTAATTTCTAAAATGAAAGAGTAACGCTATGGTATTGATCAATTCTACTAGAAGTCTATGTCCTAAATGCTTAAAAATTATCCCGGCCCAGGTTGTGGAAAGAGATGGCCAAACGTATATTTGTAAAACCTGCCAGGAACACGGATATTTTGAAGCCGTCCATCCTTTGGGCGATCCCCGGCATTACCGGGAGTTGGAGAGATTATTCAGAAACCATTCTCCGGTGGCCTACCCTGACGGGCTGGTGATTAATCTTATTTCCAGTTGTAATTTAAATTGCCCGTTTTGTTTTGCCAGGGCTAATGAATATGAGGCTAACCAGCCTTCTCTTGATCAAATAAAAGAGAAGATCTCCGGGTTTGCCGGTTCTACGGTTTACTTATCCGGCGGTGAGCCTACATTGAGAGATGATTTGTTTGAGATTATCCGCGAAATCAAAAAATTGGGCTATAAAGTAGCTTTATTCACTAACGGTCAAAAACTGCAAGAAGGAGATTTTATTTACCAACTAAAAAAATGCGGGTTAGATCTGGTAATTCTACAATTTGATACCTTTAGCGAAGAACAATGTGAAGTACTCAGGGGTAAAAAGCTTGTAGGAATTAAACTTAACGTTATTGAACGCTTGAAACAGGCAAGAATACCGGTGTATCTATTCTCTATGCTGGCCAAAGGGGTAAATACCGGAGAGGTTGGGAAGCTTATCGAATTTACCGTTAAAAACAGTAAATTCATAAAAATACTTAATCTTAACCCGGTTTGGGAGATGGGCCGGGTGGGTAAGCATGATGCGATGAACATGTCCGGGATTTTTAAAGAAGTCGAAGAAAAAACCTGCCTGAGCGCCGAGGATTTTATCGATGGCAGCGCATTTAGTTACTATGTTTTTTCTATCTTACGTCAAGTAACCGGGCGGGGAGGGAATAAGCATCCTTGGTGCGAAATGCGTGCCTATGTTTTTCCGGAGAAAGAGAAAATATTAACCCTTGGCCAAGCTATGGATATCAAGAAATTAAACCGGTATTTAAAACAGATTAATGAACGGTTAGAAAAAAAACCAAAATTCAAGATGTTTGAGCTGATCATTACCGCACCCTATGGGTTTTTAATCAAAGAATTTTTATTTAACCGGAAGTTTAAGAAATTAGCCTTCCGCTTCAGCAGGTGTTTATTCAGTTCGGTGTTTTTGCATGGTAAATTCAGTCTGATGGATTTCCAAGTCGCCAGCCTGATTATCGGGACATTCCACACGGTTTTAAACGTTGATTTAAATTTAGTCGGTACCTGTAATTTATATTCTGATTTTCCAGGCGGCCAATACCGTTCTTCTTGTTTAAGGCAGATATCCCTGATGAGTGATTGGGAAGCTAAACGGGGGGAGAAATGAAAGATTCAAGCTGTCCGGCTGTATTCAATTTTAATAAAGTAATGATCGATGTTACGACTAGATGCAACCTTGAATGTCCCGTTTGCTACCGGGTAAAAAATAGCCAGGAGGATATATCTTTTGAGGTATTGAAAAAGCTCGCCCGTAGATTCCGGGGTAAAATTATCTCTTTATGCGGCGGTGAACCGACCGTAAGAGAAGATCTATCCGAAATTATCGGTTTGTTTTCCAGGCAGAATACCGTGTTCTTGATTACTAATGGTTTAAAACTGACCGATTACGCTTACTTGAAAAAATTGAAAAACAGCGGGCTGCGGTATATATCGTTTTCATTTAATGGATTTTCTGACCAAGTTTATGATAAAATTAACGGTCGGCCATTACTGGAGTTGAAATTAAAAGCTTTAGATAATATTAAAAGGGCAGGTATTAAGACTATCCTGTCAGTGGTGATAGTTAAGGGGCTGAATGAAAGCCAGATCAGCGGTATTTTAAAATATTGTCTGGCGAACCGGGATTTTATTCAGGAATTACGGTTGAGGACCATGGTTCCTATTTCAAAATACCTGAGTGCGGAAAAATATTCCGTAACGGAATTGCTGGAGATGGTTTGTAAAGAAGCCTCAATCAACAAAGACGATGTTTTAAAAGAATTAATGCTTAAGCAGGGGGTTAATCGTTTTCTGGGCAAAGAAGTCTTTAGGCAGAAAGCCTGTTCTTTTGATTTTCATTTAAAAAGAAAAGGAACTGATTATTTTCCCGTAGGTCAGGCTTTGAGTTTTGGCTGCCCGCCGGCGGATAAAATCAACGGGATCTTTTTACTGTCGGCGTTATTTAAAGCCTACGGTTTTAAAATGTTAGCGGAAGGTTTTTTAAAAACGGTTTTGGGATCTGAAAAAAAACCTTGGATTCATAGCGAAAATATTTTTAAGGTGGGTCTGCGCAGTTGGCCGACAGGGAATGAAATTAATTTAATCGAGAATAAGGACTGTCAAACCGGGTATTATCTAGATGATAAAATTTTACCTTTTTGTTATGCTAATATATTGAAAGAAAATAAAAAATAATGGAGAATTAATTGATGGCCAAAGAAAAGATTTGGATGAACGGCAGATATCTGGATTCAGCCCTTGGCGTGGTTGATGTTTCTACCGCCGCCCTGCATTACGGTACTAGTATTTTTGAGGGTATTTTGTGCATGGGGGGGAGATTGGGGAATTCAAAAGCTATCTTTCGGCTGGGTGAACATCTGGATAGGATGTTTGCTTCGGCTGAAGTTTTAAATTATAAAATAGCTTTTTCCAAAGAAGACATTAAGGCAGCCATCGGTGGGCTGGTTAAAGTTAACCGGTATCAGGCTGCTTATATCCGGCCGGTTATTTTTGAGGATACCAGTTATCTTGATTTTAGCCGAGCGATAAACAAGTTAAATTTTGTAATTTTAGCCAGAAATATTAATTCTACGATCTACCGTTGGAAGATGCGCAGTCCGGTTAAAGTTATGATATCTAAGACCGTAAGCAACTCCTGGCCGGAAATTTTAACTAAAGCCAAGATATCTGGAAAATATTTAAACAGTATTGTGGCGAAAAGGGAAGCTAGAAATAGGGGATTCGATGATGCCCTTCTGCTAGATAGCCGGGGGTATGTATCCGAGGCTACCTCAGCAAACCTTTTTATGATCAAAGACGGTTTGATCAGGACCCCTTACCGCAAAAATACTTTAAATGGAGTCACTCAAAATTCTATAATGCGCATTGCTCAAGATTTGGGCTATACGGTGCGGGAAGAAAATATCAGGGAAGAAGATCTGCTGGCTGCAGATGAGATTTTTCTGACCAATACGGCATCAGGAGTAATTTCCGTCTCCCGGATTGACGCCAAGAAAATTCCTCCTTGCGGCTCCCAAGGTTTAGTAAAATATTTACGCAGTAAATATATTGATATTATTACCGGTAAAAACCTAAAATATCAGGAATGGTTAAGCTTTATTTAAAATTAATTTAAGATAATCGATCAGCTTGCGGAAATTCAAATGAACATATTATTAATCGCTCCATCAATTCGCATCAGTTTATCCGGGCATCTTAATGACGGAATGCCTAAGAGAATCAGCAAGAACTTCGGCGTCTATCCGCATTTAGGACTATGTTATCTTGCCGCTAGTTTACGTAAAAATAATTTTAAAGTTCAAATTATTGATTTAAACGTCGAGAAAATCTCTGCTCAAGAATTATTTAGTATTATCCAAAAGACCAATCCCGGCTTAATCGGTATTTCGAATATGACATTTACTTTCCTGCAGGCTTTGGATTTGGCCAGGCAAATTAAATCAAATTTTCAGATACCTATAATTTTCGGCGGCAATCACGTGAGTATCTATCCCCGGGAAGTTATTAGCCATGATTGTGTCGATATCGGAGTTATCGGTGAGGGTGAATTAACTATTTTAGAAATTGCCAATCTTTTAAAAGATAAAAAAATTACGCAAGCCGGCCAAGAGCTTGAGAGAATAAAGGGCATCGTGTTTAAAGCCGGGACCCAGACGATAGTAACGGGGCCCCGGGAATTTATTTCGGATCTGGACCAGCTGCCTTTTCCGGCGGTAGATCTGTTAAAGTCCAACAAATATTACGGATGCAATTTAGCGACTCCGTACATGACGATGATTACTGCCCGGGGATGTCCTTATGCCTGTTCCTTTTGTTCTAAATACCCCTGGGGCCAGCAGGTCAGGTATAATAGCGCTAAAAGAGTAGTGGATGAGATCGAGTATTTAGTGAAAAATTTGGGGGTTAAGGCGATCGATTTTTTTGATGATACGTTTATATTTAATAAAAGCAGGATCGAGGAAATGGCGGATTTGATCCAGGAAAGAAAAATCAGAATTGAATTCGGGATTACCACCAGAGTAAATACGGTAAATAAGGAAATTTTAAATAAATTAAAGTTGATGGGTTGTAAAACTATCGCTTACGGGGTTGAATCGGGGGATCCTGAAGTTTTAGGAAGGATTGATAAGAAGATTACGATCGATCAGATCCGGGCGGCATTTAAATGGGCCGGGCAAGCCGGGATAAATACGGTAGGCTTCTTTTTGGTCGGTAACCCTCTGGAGACGGAGAAAGAAATCAAGAACACCATAAAGTTAATTAAGGGTTTAAACGCGGATTATTTTATCGCTAACGTCCTGGTTCCTTATCCGGGTTCACGATTATACGATGACCTGCTAAAAAGCGGGGATTTAAAAGAGGATTATTGGAGAAAGCTAACGTTAGAAGGCAAGGCTAAACCAACACCGCTGGCCAACACTAAAGTTTCTCAAGCCAGGCTGATTAAAATGCGCAATTATATTAACCGGATGCCTTATTTGAGGTGGAGAAGCAATATCTTAAAATTTAAAAAGATAAAATCATTCTCGGATATTAAAAGAAGCCTGAATACTTTACGGGCTTCTTGTTTTGACAGAAGTTTATAGTTTATTTTATAAAATAAAAACTAAGCAGCAGGCCCGTTCCGTAGAGTATACAAATTCTTCTAATGATTATCCGCAGCTTCGCGGCAGCCTCCGGGTGCGCCTGCGGGCTATTTTTTACACGCCGCAAATAATAAAATAATGAAAAACAAAATAGGCAAGTAAGATAAAACACCCCGGCGTATTTAAGAGAGGATATGCCGATAAATAAAGACCACAGGAGCAAACCTGCCAGTGACAGGTTGATTAAATAAATTGTTGGCTGAAGGCCATACCGGTTGTAGACGCTGAGTATATTTTCGATTTTATCAGCTTCGGAGTGAGCAATTTGATGAACAATTTGTAAAGGAATAAAAACTAACGCCAAAAGTACCGACATCATAAGCGCTTCCGCAGAGATAAAATTACCGACCGAGATAAAGCCGATCAGGAAAATTATCGCAAATCCGAGAGAATTTAAAACGATATTCAGCAAGGTAGATTTTTTAAATCGCAGCGGCGGGGCAGAATATATTAAGGCCAGCAGGCTTCCGGCGACGATAAAATAAAGCATGGTTACGGAAATTCTCGATGCAATAAAGCAGTTGATCAAGAACAGGGAATATGAAAAGATCAGGAATCTTTCGCGGGATATCGGTCCTGCCGGGAAGTAGACCTTATTGATGCGTTGATCAATAGCAGCATCAAAATAGTTATTTAAAGAAAACCCGTGGGCTAGATAAAGCGCCGATACCGTAAGAGCCAGGAGTGTTTTAAACGTAAATAATGATGAAGCCGAGGAAAAAGCAACCCCTAAGACTGCTAACCCCAGGATATGGAGCCAATCCGTTATTCTAATAAAGACCAAAAATTCACAGATGCAGTTATTATGTACGGGATCAGGTGGTTTCATAAATTACCCATTGATAGATTAGGAGGGGAATTAGTCTTTTCTTAATATACTGCATGGAACTTATTTTGTCAAACCTGTTAAAATATACTTTTAAGATAAAAAGATAACCTGGGATTAACTTAGAAAATGCCCGCCGTTCTATTTTTATAAAATCTGGATTTTTAGTATAAATACAATAATTGTTTATAGGCATTCAGGCGTCGGCTTAACCGGTTTTAGTTTAAAATCTTCTTATATTAAGGCCTTGAATTAAACCTAAACCAGAGATACAATTATAATTAATCTTTGTTTCTAACCTGCTGAAACCCTTGGTCTTAAACAAAGCCATGCGCAATAAAATTTATATTATAACTTTAGTAATTAGTTTTATCTTTCTAGCCGGCCTGGCGCAGGCCGGGGGAGGAGGAATTATGGAACTAAAAAGCCCCGATTTTAAAGACAATCAATTTATGCCTGCTAAATTCAGCTGTGAAGGCCAAGATGTCAATCCGGAGTTAATTATCAGCGATATACCGCTAACCGCCAAAAGCTTAGTTTTAATTGTTGATGATCCGGATGCACCAAGCGGTACTTGGATACATTGGGTAGTTTTTAATATCCCGCCGCTTCCCAGGATCGCAGAAAATAGTATACCGGGAAAACAGGGGATCAATAGCTCCGGAGGTAAAAATTACCACGGGCCTTGCCCTCCTTCCGGAGTACATCGTTATTTTTTCAAGCTTTATGCTTTAGATATAGAGTTAAATTTAGTGGAAGGAGTAAATAAAGGTCAATTAGAAAAAGCCATGCACGGACATCTCCTGGCTGAGGCGCAGTTATTAGGATTATATAAAAAGAATAAGTAAATTTTAGTTTAGCCATTTTAAAAGCCGGTTCGCCTTCCGGCAAACCAAATAGGGAGTAAATAAATGAATAAAATTATTATCACAGCTTTAATGTTGATCTGCAGCAATGTTTTTATGACTTTTGCCTGGTATGGGCATCTTAAGAATCTTAACGCCAAACCCTGGATTGTTGCGGCTATTATAAGCTGGGTAATCGCGTTATTTGAATACCTTCTACAGGTACCGGCTAATCGCATCGGCCACCAGGTCATGAATTTAGGGCAGCTTAAGATCCTGCAGGAGGTGATCACCCTATCGGTCTTTGTTCCGTTTTCGATTTTTTATATGAAGGAAAATTTAAAACAGGATTATCTTTGGGCGGCGTTATGCATTTTGGGCGCGGCTTTTTTTATGTTTCGCGGATTATTAGCTAAGGGATAGATAAAATCCGGTTTTAGTTATAACAGCCGGCAGTTTCAAAAAACTTACCCCGCGCGGTTGGTTTCTTCAAATTGCGCTATTTGCCGATTGAAAACCTTATGCTATACTAAATAGTCGTTTTGAAAAATAGTTTGTGTCGCGATTAAAATTTTACACCTTACTGGATGGGATTAATACAAGAAAATAATCGTCTAATGTTGTTACTTATTCTAACCGGCATTTTTTTTCGTCCCTTTATCTGCGCGCTAGCCTTTCCTTATTTAAATTTAGTTTATTCCCTGGTTTTCTTGATTTGTTTAGGGGTATATTTAATTTATAAAAGGCCTGTATTTGCAAAAAACCAAGCCCTGGTTTGGCCCTTGAGCTTGTTCTATTTAGCTTTATGTCTATCCGTAATTTTTTCTCAAGATAGATCGAATAGTTTGGCTTTAGTCTATCAATATCTAAACGGATTAGGTTTGTTGTGGGTCGCCGTTTCCTTGTCTGAAAAAAATAAATTATTAACTATTCGAACACTCATTTTGGCAGGTTTAGCCGTTAGCCTTTTATCGCTTTACCATTATTTTTTTGGTTTCAGTCATGTTCTGGATTATTCATCGGCCAATAACCTTACTTCCCCTTTCATTTTGGATTATCTTCAGCGCAAAAGGGCCTTTTTTCCTTTTGTAACTCCGGGGGCTCTAGGCGGATATTTGGCGATGATCTTTTTTTTGGTTTTAGCCTGCAAAAATCGATTTTGGCCGGCCGGGTTAATTTTTACCGCGCTCTTGCTTACAAAATCACTGGGTGCTTTTTTAAGCCTGCTCTGCGCCCTGGTTGTTTATCTCGGGGTCCAGGGTAAATTAAAAAAGAACCATTTTCGGATATTGGCAGGGTTATTGCTATTGTTAATAATTATGATTGTGTGGCGTTCGTCGACGCAAAAAGAGCACCTCCAGCCTGTATTTTCTGCCCTGATGAGAATAAATTACTGGCAGGAATCTTTGGCGATAATTAAGGGGCATCCTTTTGTCGGCATCGGGCTGGGTAATTTTAATCTGCCCAATAGTCGCTATGCCCATAATGCTTACCTGCAAATTTGGGCGGAAATGGGGATTTTAGGCCTAGCTTCATTTCTTTGGATGATCGCGGTTATTTTCAGGAATTGTTTAAAAAAACTGGCCCAATTGCCTGATAAAAAACAAATTGCCGGCTTACTGGCCGCCAGTTCGGTATTTTTAATTCACAATTTATTTGATTTTACATTTTTTTTACCGGAAATTGCACTGGTCTGGTGGGTAATTTTAGGATTAGCCAGTTTATGATAAAATATATCAAGCGCTATTGTCGGAATGTCTAAAATCAACCTGCTATATATTATTACGAAACTAGAACTAGGGGGTGCCCAGAAGCAGCTGCTCAGTTTGATTAGTGCCCTCGACAAGGATAGGTACAACATCTTTTTATTTACCGCCGGCGATGGGTTATTGATTCCGGAAGCCCTGGCTATAGAAGGGTTGACCCTCAAGAGGTCAAAGTTTTTGGAACGCGTAATAAATCCCTTAAAAGATATTTTAGCTTTACTCGAAATATATTTTTTTATTAAAAAAAACAGGATCCAAATTGTTCATACACACAGTTCTAAAGCCGGTATTTTAGGCCGCCTGGCGGCAAAATTTGCTAAAACACCGGTTATTATCCATACGGTTCACGGCTGGAGTTTTAATGATTATCAATTCCGGCCGGTTAATTATCTTTACCGCTTTCTGGAAAGGATTTGCGCAACGTTTACCAGCAAAATAATTGTAGTTTCCAGTTTTGACCAGGCCAAGGGCTTAAGAAATTCAATCGCCAGCAAAGAACGGTATATTTTAATCCGCTATGGTCTTGATGATAAGGCTTTTAGCGCTACCAGCAAGCGTAGGGAAATCAGGCAATCTTTAGGGTTAAGCGATATGGCTTTAGTGGTAGGAATGGTGGCTTGTTTTAAATTCCAGAAGGCGCCACTAGACTTTATTGAATTAGCCGGCCGGATTAAAATAAAATTTCCTGATGTTAAATTTGTTTTAGTTGGCGATGGGCGGTTGCGCGGAAAGATTGTCACCCGGATCAAACAGCTTAATTTAGAAAACCAGATAATTTTAACGGGTTGGTATAAAGATATTCCCGGGATTCTGTCTGGGTGGGATATTTTTGTTTTAACTTCATTGTGGGAAGGTTTGCCGATTTCGGTTTTAGAAGCCATGTCCGCTGGATTACCCGCAGTGGTTACCGATACCGGAGGGATCCGGGAAGCCCTGATTAACGGCCAAACAGGATATTTGGTTGACCCGCACGATATTGTGTTTATGCAAAATCGGGTGGAGGAATTATTAAATAGTGCCCAGAAGAGAGATGAATTTGGCCGCAGCTCTCAAGAAATAATTAGCCGGGGTGAATTTTCATTAAGCAGCATGTTCAAGAATACCGCAGAGCTTTATTCTAATTTATCGGGGGAAAGCAAAAATGCTTAAATATATTATAATTTTTTCCGCCGCATTGGTTTCGGGAATGCTTTTTACGTCTTTATTCGCTAAAGCCGCCTGTAAATATAAGCTGCTTAAGACTAAAGATATTCCATTAGTCGGAGGGCTGGGTATAGGTTTGGCTTTTGTTTTTTCTGCCGGTTTAAGCATCTTTATGTTTGCTCTGCCGGTGGCCAAAATATTAGCCGTGCTGGGGGCGGCTTTGATCATATTAATTTCCGGGGTAGTCGATGATTTGAAAGAATCATCAGTATTACAGAAATTTTTGGTGCAGTCATTTTGCGCGCTATTTTTGATTTTGTCCGGGATCAAGACGGATATTATGTATTTAAATTTTTGGGGTAATATTCTGATCACTTTCTTTTGGATCGTCGGGATAACCAATGCTTTTAATTTACTGGATATTATGGATGGATTGGCGGGTGGGACAGCTTTGATTGTCAGCGCCGCGTTTTTATTGATCGGGTTTTTAAGTTTTAACTTGAATGTGCAGATCTTCAGCCTTATTTTGTGCGCGGTAAGTGCCGGGTTTCTTATTTTTAACTTTCCTCCGGCTAAAATTTATCTGGGTAATTCCGGCAGCCATTTTCTCGGGTTACTGATCTCGGCGGTAGCTTTAATGACACATTACGCTTCGGCGGATAATGTTTTTGCTTTACTTAGCCCGGTAATGATCTTGGGTTTGCCGATTATGGACACAATATTGCTGATTATCTTCAGGGTGATCAAAAGAAAAGTGCCTTTTAAAAAAAGCCGGGATCATGTCGCATTAAAAATCGGAGCCTTAGGGATTTCGCCGCTGGCCACTGTCTTAGGGATGTATTTATTATGTTTTATTTTTACCGGTTGCGGGGTTATTTTGTCCAGAGTAAATAGCTTTTTTGCCGGGTCAATTATTATTTTTGTGTTTTTATTCAGCATTGGGATATTTATGAAATTGGTTAAGATAGAGGCTTATGGCTAATAAAAAAATTATTATTTTAGGCGGCGGTCTTGCCGGTTTAAGTGCCGCTTGGCATCTTAAGCAAAGCGGGATAAACTCCATTGTCTTGGAGAAAGAAAAAACCGCCGGTGGATTGTGTCGTTCTAAGCAGATCGACGGTTTTACTTTTGATTATGACGGGCATCTTCTGCATTTTCGGAACAATTACTCGCTGCAGTTAGTCAAAAAATTACTCAAAGATAATTTGGTGCAACATAGAAGAAGCGCCTGGATCCATAATTTCGGTATTTTTAGCCGGTACCCTTTCCAGGCAAATTTATACGCGCTGCCTAAAACAATTGCCAGTGAGTGTTTGTGGGGGTTTATTCATGCCAGTAATTCTTCCTCTGACCGCAGTCAGCTTAATTTTTCGAAATGGATAAATGCAACTTTTGGCAAAGGCATGGCCAAACATTTTATGATCCCTTACAATCGCAAATTTTGGACGGTTCCTTTAGACCGGATGTCTTGTCCTTGGTCGGATAAATTTATTCCGCAGCCCAGCCTAGTGGATATCGTTAATGGATTCTTTGCCGATTGCGAAAACAGCCTTGGCTATAACGCAGTTTTTTGGTACCCCAAAAAAGGAGGGATCGCTCAACTACCTTTGGCTCTTGAAAAACAAGTCGGAGGTGTCTTAAAAAATTGCTGCGTGAATAGTATCGATCTGAGAACAAAAGAAATTACCATTGAAGGTAAGGGAAAACAAAAATTTGATATCTTGATTATGACCATTCCTCTGCCGGAATTGGTTAAAATAATCAAGCCTTTACCCGAGAGTATATTAAACAGCTTTAAAAAATTACGCTGGAATTCAATTTTTAATTTAAATCTCGGAGTGGACAAGATTTGCCAAAATGGTAAACATTGGGTGTATTTCCCGCATCAAGAAACCTCTTTTTTCAGGGTAGGATTTTTTCACAATTTTTCCGGCCGGCTTGCTCCTAAAGGAAGGAGTTCTTTATATGCCGAAGTCTCATATTCCAAAGATAAGCCGATCGATAGGAAAAAAATTACCCGGCGGATTGTTGCCGACCTGCGTAAAGTCGGGGTAATTAGCAAAAAAAGTAAAATTTTAGTTTATGATACTAATGATATAAAGTATGGTTATCCGATTTACGATAAACATTATGTTCAGGCTACTTCGGCGATCAAGAATTATTTGTTAGCCAACAATATCGTTGTTTGTGGCCGCTACGGCAGTTGGCAGTATTTATCGATGGAAGATGCTTTGCTTGATGGGCGGCGGGTAGCCGAAGGAATAAGGTCGGGGGAATTAAAAGGATAGCAGAAAATAAAAATATAGACTAATGAATATTTTGGGTATTTCCTGTTTTTATCATGATAGCGCGGCTTGTTTGTTAAGCGATGGTAAAATTATCGCCGCTGCCCAGGAAGAGAGATTTACCCGTAAAAAGCATGATTTTAATTTTCCTTCCCGGGCAGCCAGTTGGTGTCTGGGAGTCGGAAATATCAGCAGTAAAGATTTGGATTATGTGGTTTTTTATGATAAACCCCTGATTAAATTCGAACGTCTTCTTGAAACTTATTTAAGTTATGCTCCGGCGGGGATAAAACAGTTTCTCCAGGCGATGCCTTTATGGCTTAATCAGAAACTGTGGATTCCTGAAATTATCCGGAAGGAGCTTAACTATCAGGGGGAGATCCTTTTTTGCGGGCATCATGAATCACACGCCGCCAGTGCTTTTTACCCCTCCGCGTTTAAAACCGCAGCCTTTCTTACTCTAGACGGAGTCGGTGAATGGGAAACTGCCAGCTTTGGGGTAGGCCAGGATAATCATCTTGAGATCCAGTATTCTTTAAACTTTCCGCATTCTTTAGGGTTACTTTATTCAGCTTTTACTTATTATGCAGGTTTTGAAGTAAACTCCGGAGAATACAAATTAATGGGTTTGGCTCCTTATGGAGAACCAAAATATAAAGATTTGATTTTAAAAGAACTGGTGGATTTAAAAGCAGATGGTTCTTTTAGGATGAATATGAGGTATTTTGGTTATTGTCACACCCTTGAAATGACTAATAACTGTTTTTATCGCCTGCTCGGCGCGCCTCCCAGAAAGCCGGAAACACAAATTAGCCAACATTATATGGATGTGGCTGCTTCCATCCAGGCAGTTACTGAAGAAATTATGCTGCGCATGTGCAGACATGTGCATACAATAACCGGCCGGGATAAACTTTGTCTTGCCGGGGGAGTCGCTTTAAATTGTGTGGCGGTCGGAAAAATATTACGCCAAAGTCCTTTTAAAGAAATTTGGGTTCAGCCGGCAAGCGGGGATGCCGGAGCCGCTCTGGGTGCAGCGTTGTTAGTGTGGCATAAATATCTTAAGCATGAGCGTTTTGTCGACGGGGTTAAAGATTCCATGCAGGGGGCTCTTTTAGGCCCGGAATATAAAAATGATCAGATTGAAAACTTTTTAAAGGAACAGAATATTCCTTTTCGTAAACTTGATAAACTTCACCTGCCGGAAACTGTTTCTGGTCTGATTGAACAAGGCAAGGTTATTGGATGGTTTCAGGGTAGAATGGAGTTTGGCCCACGCGCCTTGGGTTCTCGGAGCATTATCGCAGATGCCAGAAACCCGCAAATGCAAACCAGATTAAATCTAAAAATTAAATTTCGCGAATCATTCCGTCCTTTTGCGCCTACGGTGCTTGCAGAAGAAGCGTCGAATTGGTTTGATCTAGACCGGGAAAGCCCGTTTATGAATTTAGTGGCTCAAGTAAAAGCAGAAAAAAGAATTGAAAATAAGCCCGCCTCCGGTCAAATTTACGGTTTCGATAAATTAAAACTACCCCGTTCAATAATTCCGGCGGTTACTCATGTTGACAATTCCGCCAGGGTACAAACGATCAAAAAAGAAGACAACCCTTTATATTATGATCTGGTTAATGAATTTTTTAAGAAAACAGGCTGTCCGGTGATCATTAATACTTCATTTAATGTGCGAGGAGAACCTTTGGTCTGTACGCCTCAGGATGCCTGGAATTGTTTTATGCGTACGCAAATGGATTATTTGGTAATGGGTAATTACCTTTTGGATAAGCAACTCATAGGGTCAAACGGGGGTAAAAATTGACTTGGTAATTAACCCCCGCCGCCCGATAAATTGTGATGGCCGGCATAAAAACAGATAATGTTATTCTAAAAAAATTCGGTTTACTGACTGCCAGCGGTTTTATTTTAGCGGGTTTGATTAATTTTATCAAAAATAATTATTTTTTAACTTGGACGATTGCCTGCGCGTTATTTTTTGTGTTGTTGGCAATTTTCAGGCCGGTTTTATTAAAATATTTCTATCTCTTTTGGATGAGATTAGCCGGCATCTTGAGCTGGGTGAATACCTGTATTTTGCTAAATCTCATTTTTTATTGTATTTTTACTCCGGCGGGCTTATTTATGCGCTTAGTCAGAGTCGATTTTTTAGCAAGAAAATTTAAAAAAACCCGCAACTCGTATTGGAAGCCCAAAATAACAAATAGGCCGTTGCCAGCGGATTACCGCAGGCAATCTTAATAAGAAGGTGGCGGATGTTTAGGCTGGCTATTTTTAAAGAGATCTGGTATTTTCTTAGCACCAGAAAGAAATGGTGGTTAGCGCCGATTATTATTATGTTTTTATTATTAGGAATGCTGGTCTTTTTTACTCAATCATCAACCGTGGCGCCGTTTATTTATGCTTTGTTTTAAGCAAGTATTCACAGATCCTGATGATAAACGGGTAGCCGGGTGGTCGTTGTTTATTTTGAATGCAGGCTAAGGTTATTATAAAAAACCGCTTGATAAAAAGAATGGCAGGCCTATAATAAATACTCTATAGAATAATAAAAAGTGCTCTTAACGAGAACTAAAATTTTACGTAACCCGTTTATATATAATAATTTACGCTTTTGTAATAAAATAATCAATTTCTCAAGAGTATTTATTCGGCTAGTCAGAGAATTAGGATTGAATGCCAGAATAAGAAAAAGCTATAGATTCAAGCGAGTTTACCTTTTGGGTATTTTTTTTACCAAAATATAACCCGGGTGCGTGAAAAGAGGAGGGGATTTTAGTGGGTTTCTATATTTTAGGACAAAGAATCCATAATATTTTTAAGCATCGGCGTATGCTTGGGGATATGTCGATTTTACAGCTAAAATCAAAATATGCCGGATTAAAATTAGGGCTGGGTTGGGTAATTATTATACCCTTAATGATGGCGCTGTGTATTAATTTTGTTTTTGTTTCCGCATTCAAAGTGGAAATTCCGCACTATGCTTTTTTTATACTCTGCGCAATTTTCCCCTGGTTTTTTATCAGCCAAGGGATTAGTGAAGCAGCCAATATCTTTATTGCCAATAAAGGTATTTTAAGGCAGGGGGTTTTCCCCCAAGAGTTGGTACTCATTTCTTCGGTGATTTCGAATTTTATAAATTTTATTTTCGGGTTTTTAATAATTATTCCCTTTTTTTTCTTAATCAATAAATCCCTGGTTTATTTGTTTCCTTTTCTGGTGGTTTTAATTTTGTTGAATTTAATTTTTGTTTTAGGCTTAAGTTTTATTTTTGCAGTTTTGAATACTTTTTTCCGCGATGTGGCCTATTTTTTGCCGGTAGGGTTAATGTTTTGGTTTTGGATTACCCCGGTTTTCTATTCAGAAAGAATGTTTAGCCAAGTTTATCGCTGGGTTTGTTTAATTAATCCGGCCACCTACTATATTTCTGCGTATCGTAAAATACTTTATTTTTCCGAGTGGTTAACGATTAAAGATTTGGCTGTTTTGTGTGCGATTTCATTTATAACCCTGGTCTCAGGATACTTTTTTTATTTAAAGAATGAACCGGAAATTCTGAAAAAAATATGAGCGTAATTAAAGTAAGCAAGCTTTGGGAAAAATACCGGATTAAGTTTATTATTGAAGGCAAAGTCAAATGGGAGGAAGTTTGGGCCCTGGAAGATATCAGCCTGGATATAAATAAAAGTGAAGTTGTCGGTATTATCGGACAGAACGGGGCGGGAAAAACTACTTTTTTAAGACTGTTGGCCGGGATGCTGGTTCCTGACCGCGGGGAGTTGGAGGTTGAGGGGAAGGTCAGCGCGATCATGGAGTTGGGAGCAGGATTTAACCCGGAATTTACCGGGAGGGAGAATATTATTCTTAACGCCAGGTCATATGGGATCGGCGATGAAATATTAAAACAAAAAATCAACGAAATTATCGAATTTTCCAATTTAGGCAAATTTATCGACGCTCCGATTAATTGTTATTCTCAAGGCATGTATATGCGTCTGGCTTTTGCCCTGGCGATATTTGCCGAACCGGATATTCTTTTAATTGACGATATTCTAGCCGTGGGGGATGAAGAGGCGCAGCAGAAATGCCGTAAGAAAGTGTTGGAACTCAAAGATTCCGGAAAAACAATTATTTTAGTCAGTCACGATATGAATATTATTAACCGGCTTTGCGATAGAGTTATTCTTTTTGATAAAGGTAAAATCGTAAATCAAGGATCTCCGCAAGCGGTAATTGCTCATTATTTAGATACTGCCGGCGAAAAATCCGGAATAGGAATATTGGAGAAAGACGGTTTACGCGTGGTTTTTAATAACGGTCATATTGGCTTAGCTTATGAGGGCAATCATCTTAGCGGCTCTGTCGGAGGATACAGCTCTTTTTTTGATGCTTCACTTAAGTCGTATTTTCCTTCGACTAATTTGTCCTGGAAGATTATATCTAATTCTGCATCTGAACTTATCGCTGAAGGAAAAAACGGGGAGGATGAGCGTTATTTGCAGCAGTTTAGAATGAAACTAGGAGAAAGTGTTTTAGATTTGGAGATACTTAATTACGGTAATCCGGATAATCAATACAACTTCAATCTGTTTTTAGTCTCATCTTATAATAAATGGTTTCTTGCTGATGGCGCGGGGGATTTTTCGACATTTGTCCACAGGGTTAATTGGTTTGATTTAAACCTGGATGTTTTGCCCGGGCAGAAACTGGGGATATCTTCAGGCAGCTTTAGCCTCTTGCCAAATTTGATTTTTGAAAGTAAGTCTGATTGTAATATTATGAAAATTTTTAATTCCGGGTATGAACAGGAGTCCCGGATCATTAATCTTTATTCCGTGAAAAGCCAGAATATCGCTTTAAGTTTAAAAATCTTTCCGGGAAAGGATGATTTTGATGCTTGTTTAGAACATGAGCGTCAAATAGTGTTTAAAAAACATCAAGAGGAAGAAGCCAAAAGGCTGGCGGCAGAAAAACTAGCCCAGGAAGAAGCTCAGCGCAGGCAAAAAGAGGAAGAAGCCAAAAGGCTGGCGGCAGAAAAACTAGCCCAGGAAGAAGCTTGGCGCAGGCAAAAAGAGGAAGAAGCCAAAAGGCTGGCCGAGGAAAGATTAACCAGAGAAGAAGCTCAGCGCAGGCAAAAAGAGGAAGAAGCCAAAAGGCTGGCGGCAGAAAAACTAGCCCAGGAAGAAGCTCAGCGCAGGCAAAAAGAGGAAGAAGCCAAAAGGCTGGCGGCAGAAAAACTAGCCCAGGAAGAAGCCCGGCGCAAGCAAGAAGAATGTACAATTACCGGTGGCGATTGGCTTTTGTTCATTGATCAGGCCTGCCGGCGAATACGGATTTATTTTAAAGATAAAGAGATCACTGCCGCCGCCGGGTTGCACTGTCTTTTAATTTTAGCCAGTCTTAATGATCAAGATTTTGAAATCAAAAAGATTTCAAAAAGCCATTTAATGTTAAGTTTACATTTTAGTAATTTTGTTCAAATTTGGGACATCGCATTTCAAGACAAAGATGTTTTAAATTTGAAAATAAAACTGGAAACTAAAAATGAGATTTTTCTGGAGCGCCGGAATTTGTTATTCGAATTTAACTCTGTGTATCAGAATTGGCAAACTCTTGAGGAAGAGGGGAACCTGTTAAACGAACAGTACATGAATGAAATTGCCCCGGTACGCTTTAAAAACAGCAGGGTTTGTAGTATTGCTTTGAGTTCTGACCAAACTGACTGGCCGAGAATGCTTTTTGAGATCAGCCCTAAAGATAATTGCGTTACCGGCTTATTTAAACGCAAAGAAAGAGATAAAGAAATTATTAGTTTAAATTTCCAATTAATTTCCCCATGGGCGGAAGCGATAATTAAGCCCGGAAGTTATGATCTATTTGAAGGCAAGATCTTTCTGAATTGTCAAAGTAAAATAAATAAAGGACATTCTCCCGCGGCTAGTGCCATTGTCGCCAGCGAAGATTTTAAATTTGAATTTAATAATGGCAAGGGCAGCATGTTTTGGAAAGATAAAGAATTAACTTGCGGACTGGGTGTTTATTCCACCGTGCGTTCAAAAAATATTTGGTATGATTCCCGGCAGGCGATGTGGAGCTTAATTGAACAGGATAAGCGGAGCGCGGTTATTTTGGGGCAGTGGGCCTATATTCCTATTTCGCAGCTTTGGAAGATAGAGCTTATTTCAAATAATGTTATGCGTTGGGCAATAGATCTGGAGGTTTATCAAGATGTAAATATTGAAATTGTGCAGGCCAATATTATGCTTTTGGATAAATATAAGAAATGGTCGGTTAAAAATACCGCCTGCGGTAAATTTATGGACGATTTTACTCGAAGCTACGATATTCTCCCCTTTCGGTGTTGGTATGGAAAAGTCGGTAAGGAGGGTTTAACTGCTAGCGGAGCGCAACTGCCCACAGTTAGTTTTTCTAATGCTGAACCGAATAAGACATCCAGGGCTTTAATTGAGAACAGTGATTATATGTATTGCGGCCGCTTGCTGCAGTATCAGGATAATAACAGTAAATTGTTAAGCTTAGGGCAGCACCTGTATTTTTCGGGGGTAATAAAAATTGGTGATAAATAACTGGAGTAAAAAATTTAAACAGTATTGGGTTTCCGGAGGTTTATTCTATGCTTTTGGGCGGGCAATCAAATACCTAATATTTATTTCAAGGCGCAAAGATGCTCTCCAACAGGATTGTTTTATTGAATCCGGTTCTTTACGCCTGTGCTTATCTGATTCCGGGGTACAGATATTCTGGGCGAATAAACAATTAACTCTGGGCAGCGGATTAAATCTCGGGGTGAATACTTTGGGGCTTTGGACAGATTCATCAAAAGCTAATTGGCAGTTATTGCAAAAGAATGCGGATTCTTTTAAGGTGCGTGTCAGTTTTAAAGATATTCCGCTGGTTCAGGTGTGGAAAATAAGCATTGATGAACATGGCCATTTTGTTTGGGAGGTTGAATCGCAGAATACCGAATGGCTTCATGTTGATGAAATAAGGATCGTGCACCTGTTGAATTCAACCTATACTTATTGGTTCTGTGGTTATGAACAGGGTCCCTTTTGCCGTTTTCAGAAAGACTGGGTTGATTTTAAGATTTATCAACCGTATTCTTTATTAGCGGGGGTGCGTTTTTCTAAAGAGGATGCGCAGCTACCGGCACTTTCATTTGAAACAGATAATAATAAAGCTAAGGTTTTAATTCAGAATAGTTCCGATCATGAAAATTTAAGAGTGATCGGGTTTAAGTTTATCAATGCGGAGGGTGAGCGGAATTTACTCCCGGGTTTTACGCAGTCCTTCAAAATCAATATCCAAATATTTGAGCATGAAGCGGATCTAGATTCTAAAATTGAAGTTTTGCGCCGGGGAGCAGTCAAGGATGTCTTTAAAGAAAAAAAATTACCCTACGCCAATAAGCATCTTCGAGTTTTATTGGCTAATTTGCCTTGGCATAAGCATGGGGTGTGGGGAGTGCGGGCAGGTTCCCGGTGGCCGCATATTAAAGATCCTGCTGAAGGTAAATATTTGCCGTTCCCGTTTTTCCTTGCCCAGGCGGCTTCTTTACTGCAGCAAAATTCGGTGCACTCCGAAATTATTGATGCCATCGCCGAACAACTTACGGAAGAAGATTTTATCGACCGGATTCTGGTAGAGAAAATCGACTATTTGGTAGCAGAGACTTCCATCCCTTCTTTTTTCCAGGATATGGAGATTTTAAATAAAATTTCAAAACATAATATCGGGATTATTTTATGCGGTCCCAACAGCTTGATTTATGAACCGGATTTTATGCTTAAGTACCCGTTTATAGATTTCGTTTTGAAGGGAGAATATGAATTTACGCTGCTGGATTTAATCCAGGCATTAGAAAATAATTCGGATCTTTCAAAGGTCGCCGGCATACTTTATCAAAAACAAGGAAGTTTTTTAAGCACGGCGGATAGAGAGCTTTGTAATATTGATGCTTTACCCTGGCCCAGCAGGGACAGGTTGCCGATGGACCGGTATTGGGACTTGCCGGGAGACATTCCTAGCCCTTCGGCGCAGATGCTTGCCTCAAGAGGCTGTCCTTTTAATTGCAGTTTTTGCTTATGGCCTCAAGTGATGTATAAAGGAAATTCATACCGGGCCAGAAATACGGAAGATGTTATCAATGAGATGGAGTATCTGATTAAGAAGATGGGTTTTAAATCCGTTTATTTTGATGATGATACTTTTAATATCGGGAAAGGGCGTATGCTTGAATTGTGCAGTAAAATCCAAGCCAGAGGTTTAAATAACATACCTTGGGCGATCATGGCCCGCGCGGATATGATGGATGAACAAATTCTTCTGGCGATGAAGAAGGCCGGCCTGGCGGCAGTAAAATATGGAGTCGAAACTTTTAACCCGGAATTTATTTCCAGTTGTCAGAAGGGCTTAGACCTTTCCCAGGCCGAAAAAATGATTAGGTTTACCAAAAGCCTGGGGATAAAAGTACACCTTACTTTTACCTTTGGCTTCGACGGTGAATCAAAAAAAACTATTAAAAAAACCATTGAACGCGGGCTTAAGCTGGATCCGGACTCTGTCCAGTTCTCTGTCCTTACTCCTTTTCCCGGAACCAGGTTATTTGAACAACTTGCCAGCTGCGGGAAGATCCTTACCTATGATTGGGCCCGTTATGACGGCAACTCTCAGTGCGTTTTTAAAAGTACGGGTATTAAACCGGAAGAATTATTAGCGGCTCAAAAAGAAGCCTATCTTATCTGGGGAGACTACCAAAGAAAGAGAAGGGGTTTTGCGGGGGATCTGAAAAAATTTGTAAAATTACTTAAATCCAACGGCGTAGGTTTTACGATTAAAAAAACATTAAGTTATCTTTGGTTTTTGTTATTTAAAAGAAAAAAAATTGTTTATGGCAAATATTAATCCGCTTCTTTTGAAGGGTATTCAAGACGGCCGGGCTACTTTTATGGGCCCGCCCGTCATGCAAATCGATATTACGGGAAGGTGTAATAATAATTGTATAGGTTGCTGGGTTCATTCGCCGTTTATCAAAGACCGGCCGCGTGACGCAAATCAAGAACTTTCTTTTAAAGTTATCTCGGAATTGATCAATGAATTAATTCAGATGGGTACACAGGAAGTATTTCTTGCCGGAAGCGGAGAACCGCTTTTGCATCCGCAGATTATGCAGATCATTTCCTTAATTAAGCACAGCGGACTTAAACTGAATATTATCACCAACACCCTTTTATTGACCGAAGAAGTCTCCCGGCTTTTGGTAGATGCTCAGGTTGAAATGGTTACCGCCAGTATTTGGGCAGGTGATGACCAATCGTATATTAAGACACATCCCGGCAAAGCCAGCGGCGATTTTTATACGATTAGAGATAACTTGCGTTGTTTAGATAGACTGAAATCGGAAAGCAAGAGTTTTTTGCCGAAAGTAAAAACCTACAATGTGATCTGTAATTTAAATTATGAAAATATTGCCGGGATGGTTGATTTTTCTTTAGATGTGGGTGCCCAGGATATTGAATTTCAACTTATCGATACCGTAGAGGGGCAAACTTCGTTTTTAGCTTTATCCAGTGTCCAGATCGAAAATGTGAAGGATCAGTTGCTAGCTTTGCAGAAAAGGCCAGATGTGTTTTTTAAAGACCTGGATATATATAACCGCGGTGAAAAAGAAAAAGAATTAATTGAATTTCCGGGGAGGTTCTGCAGGGTCCCGCCCGGGTTTCTGCTCAAGGAATCCATAAAAATAGGAGAGGATGGACAAAGGCATATTTTACGTACTTTGTCCTGTAAAAATAATCAGATAACTTCCGGCAGCGATAAAAATCCTGAGATTGACGAATCTAAAAATACTATGATTTTTAAATTTGGCCAGGAGAACTGTCAGAGTTGTAAATTTTTTGGTTCAGTTTGCCCGGTAGACAAGCAACAAAACATACTGTTTAAATATCTTAAAATTGTCGGTTACGGTTCATTTATGCGCAAACTCATTTCTCCGGGAATTGATGAGCAGAATTATGAAAAAGGCACAATCAATAAATGTCCCTGTTATATTGGCTGGCTGTATTCCCGCGTGCTTTCTACGGGCGAGATAATTCCCTGTTGTAAGGGGGTCAATAAAGTTTTAGGTAATCTCAACGGTCATAAAATTTTTTCAAAAAACAAATTTTCCTCGATTTGGGATGCATCTTTATACCGGGATTTCAGGTTTAAAGCCAAAACAGTTTCCAAAGATCAAGATTATTTTAAAGAAATAAATTGTTTTAAATCGTGTGATCATTTTAGCATCAATGTTGCGCTGGATGCAATTTTGAAAGATAAAAATTCCGGAATTGAAGGCATTCCGCCCTCTCCGGTAAATAGCTCTTTAAAGTTAAAAAATATTATTAAGGTGCCGGCGAATTCATTTTTCCGCGGCAACCTGAATATTTCCAATCATAGTTTTGGCAAAGGTATAGTTATTGACGGCGGCAAAGGGTTTGGTTTTGCCGAATACCACCTTTTGATCCCGGAGCCGGGTAATTATGAAATTTGGGTTTATTATGCCGGATGCGAAGACCGTCCGGTTGATTTATATTTAGACGGGTCTTTGCTGACCCAGGACTTTATCTTTCGTTCTTCCAACGGCTGGGACAGTAGATTTTTAAATTGGATGTATTTATTAACTGTAAAAATACCGCAGGGAAAACATATTTTTAAAGTTTACGCAAAAAACCTGATACCGCACATTCATACTTTTACATTTATTAAAAATGATCGATTTTGCGGCGACGATCAATTCATTGCTTAAGGAAGGTTGATAAATTAATGTTGTGGGATAATTTCTTAAAAAAAGTTCAAACTTTAGGATTAAAAGAGGCTTCGGTAAGAGCCTTTGAGCATTTATATTTGCAGAAACCGTTAAGCGACTACTTGGATATCCTGGGAATTTTTGACGGGAAAAAAGCATTTAAAGGCCCTTTCCATGTGCAAATTGATTTGACCGACCAGTGCAATAATAATTGTTTAGCCTGCTGGTGTAATTCTCCTTTATTGGAAGAAAAAAAACATGCCGAAGCGCAAAAATGCACGCTTCCCTTTGAGCTGGCCAAAGAGCTGATTGATAACCTTTCCCAGATGGGCACTCGGGAAATATATTTTTCCGGCGGCGGTGAGCCGTTCTGCCATCCCCGGATCATGGATATCTTAGCTTATGCCAAGAAAAAAAACCTGGTTTGTTATGTAAATACTAATTTTACGCTGCTGGATAAAGAAAAAATAAATAAACTGGTTGAGATAGGAGTGGACCACTTAACAGTAAGTACCTGGGCAGCTACGCCTGAAGTTTATGCCAGAACCCATCCCAACAAAAACCAGGAAACTTTTCTAGAGATAAGCGAGAATTTGCGCTATCTTAACGCCATTAAAATAAATAAACCTTATATAAAATTATACAATGTTATTTTTAATGAAAATTACCGGGAATTGATCAAAATGGTCGATTTCGCCAGTCGAACGAAGTGTGAGTCGCTGGAGTATACTTTAGTTGACACTATCCCCGGGAAAACCGAGAAACTGCTTTTAAACTCAAGCCAAATCAAAGAGCTCCTGCAGGATATAGAAAAATTATCATCCATGGTTGACCGAAACGGTAGAATCGGAAATATTACTTTATTCCGTTTTGATACTTTTAAACGCCGGGCTTCTTCCGGGGCGGATTTAACCCAAGCCACCTACGACCGCAACATAATTGATAAAATGCCTTGTTATATTGGCTGGTGTTTTGCCCGGATTATGCCAAACGGCGATATTAATTCTTGTTTAAAATCTCACAGGATCCCCGTGGGCAACCTTTACTCCGATAATTTTGTGCAAATTTGGAACAACGATAAGCAGATTTTCTTCCGTAGCAAAGCTTTAGCTTATAAGAAAAGCGATGTTTTCTTCAGGTCCATAGGCAATGACCCGGGGATTAAGGAAGCAGGTTGCTATAAGAGTTGTGATGATATCGGCCGCAACACCTATATGCATGCCCGGATCAAATCTTTAACTTCAATCGAAAAATTGATATTAAAATTTATAGCAAAGTTTAAGTGTCTGCCTTATTGTAAACAGCAATTGGATCAACCAAAAGGCGATCTGGCTTTGGCGGGAATCCAAAACGGGAGAAAGGCTTATACCGGTCCTGAGCAGGCAGTAATTGACTTGACCAATTTCTGTAATCAAAAATGTATCGGCTGCTGGCTATATTCACCGTTACTTAAAGAAAAGCCGGATCAGAAGATCCTTAAGCAGCAGTTAAGTTTTGACGGGGCTAAACAGCTGATCTTGAGCTTAACGGAGCTGGGGACTAAGAGGATCCGTTTCACCGGCGGCGGGGAACCATTTATGCACCCGGAGATTATGAAATTAATCGAATACGCCAAATCCCAAGGTTTGATATGTTGCATTACAACCAACTTTACATTATTAAACAAAAATAAAATTAAGGAATTAATACGTTTGGGAGTTGATGAATTAGCGATCAGCCTTTGGGCTTCCAATCCCAGTACTTACCAAAAAACTCACCCCGGCAGCCCTGCCGGGCTTTTTGAAGAGATCAAAGAAAATCTTATTTTTCTGGCTCAAGAAAAAAAGCATAAACCTAAAACTACTTTATGCAATGTTATCTGTAATTTAAACTATCAAGAAGTTGAAGCGATGTTTAAATTTGCCATCCAGATGAAGGTGGACGGGGTATATTTTACTTTGCTGGATACATTAGAAGGGACTCAAGGTCTGCTTTTAAATCCAGAGCAGAAACAGAGCGTTTTGCAACAGGCTGAGCAAATTGAAAAGCTTTGGAAGGCCTTGCCGCCAGAAAACAAGATTAAACTTGATTATTTTGACGGTTTTATTTCACGCCTAAAAGAAGACCGCTCTGCCGGTGGAAATTATGATTGCCAGCGGGTAGATAAAATCCCCTGTTATGCCGGCTGGATCTTTACCAGGGTTTTAGCCGATGGCAGCATTGCTCCTTGTTGCCGCGCAGTTAACAAGAATATGGGCAACCTGAATCAAACGGATTTTAAAAACATTTGGCGCAGCCCCCAATATACTGAATTCAGGAGCAAAGCCAAATATTTATCTAAAACCGATCCTTATTTTATGGAAATCGGCTGTCTTAAGATGTGTGATAATCTAATGCACAACGAAGAAGTGCATCGGAGATTAAATGAAAAATAATCTAATATTCCCCAAGTATCTTTCTATTCAAACAACTTCATTTTGCAATGCCAATTGTATTTTTTGCCCCAACCATGAAGTCAAGCGCCTATTTCCTCCCAAGGTAATGGAGGATGAATTATTTAAAAAAATCATTGATGAGTGTAAAGCTCAGCCAGGTATTGAACGGATAATTCTATACTTAAATAACGAACCGTTAACGGACGCTCATATTATTGAGCGGATAAATTATGCCAAAGAAACCGTCCCCTGGGCGAGTGTGCATATTCTGACCAACGGTTCACTGCTGGATGATAAAATTCAGGAGGCTTTGATCAATTCTAAGCTGGATTGGATTGGCATCAGCATCCACGGAATCAAGAAACAGAGCGTGGAAGGGGCGATGGGGTTAGATTATGATACTGTTTTTCCGCGTATTTTAAGGTTTATCCAAAAAGCCAAAAGTAAAAGAGATATCAAAGATTTCCTGATGGTAACTTTTCTAAATCATAAATATTTAACTGCTGGAGAAAAAGAAGAAGCAATCAATTTCTGGAAAGAACAGGGAATCAGCCGGATTAGTTTTTTCGATGGGCCGATCAGCCGGGCCGGGAATGTTAGGTCGATGCCGCAGGTGTATCATCCTAAAATATCCGGCTGCCGGAGTATTTGGGCTAATGAAATGATCCATATTGTAGAAAATGGAGACGTGGTTATTTGCTGCATGGATTGGAAAAGAGAGGAAATTTTAGGGAATTTAAGAAAGCAAAGTATTTCTGAGATCTGGAATTCATCTTATTATGCTCAAGTCAGAGACCAACGGGATGGCCGCCGGGAAGCGGAAAGTAACTTTATTTGTAAAAGATGCGAAGAGTCTATTGTCCCCCAGGAGGATTTTATGGCTAAACCAAATTCCGATCTATCGATCGGCAAGACTGAAGAAATTCCGCCGGATAAGACCGGCCCGGTAAACGTAATATTGGGGATGGTTCCTCCCTGGCAAACCAAAATGCCTCCTTTAGGTTTGGCATATTTGAGCAGCTTTTTACGCTCTCATGGGATCAAAACCAAAATTATTGATCTAAATGTAAAATTATTTAATAATTCCACGCAAGAAAAAAGACATTTTTGGGAAATTGCCACTTTAAATAATTTTACGCCTGAACAAATCGGGCGGGATTTTTGTGCCGCCTTCAATGATCAGATTGAGGATTTTATCGCTCAGGCTGCCGAATCGGAAGCTCCCATCATCGGATTGTCCACTACTATCGCCAGCCTAAATGTGGCCATCTCAATCGCTCATAAAATTAAACAAAAAACGCCTTCCAAAGTTGTCGTTTTAGGCGGGCCGGGGGTTTTCTGGAATACGAAAATTCTAGATCCCAATAGAAAAATAGATGTATTCGTTATCGGTGAAGGTGAGCTGCCGATGTTGGAGATCATTAAGCGTTTTCAAAAAGAACCCAACATCGGAAACTTAGCGGGTATCCCCGGGACAATCGTGCAATTGAACGGTAAGTATCACGATTGTTCTACGCCGGATCCTTTAAGGAATATTGATGAGGTTCCCTTGGTTGATTTTCTAGGTTTTGATCTGGATGAATATGATATTATCGACGGTTATCGTCCCCTGCCTATCCTGATCAGCCGGGGCTGCGTTAATCACTGCAGTTTTTGTATCGATCACAAAATGAACGCGCCATTTAGATTCAGGGATCCGCAAAAGGTGTTCGATGAATTAAAATATTATAACCAAAAATTCGGCGTGCGTAACTTTGAGTTTAACGATCTGTTATGCAATGGCAATTTGAGGCAGCTGGAAAGTATCTGCGATCTCATTATTAAAGAGAGACTAGGCGTCCGGTGGCACTCTTATGCCGCGATTAGAATGGGAATGACCGAAGAACTTTTTAAAAAAATGCGCAGTGCCGGATGCTCAAGCTTATGTTTCGGCATGGAATCAGCTTCGGATGTCGTTTTGAAAAAAATGAATAAATCTTTTAATTCCGCCATCGCCGAACAGGTCATCCGGGATAGCTGTAAAGCCGGCATCGCCACCTCCATAAATATTATTGTTGGTTATCCCGGCGAAACCGCGCAAGAGTTTAAAAAGACATGTGAATTTATAAAAAGAAATAAAGAGTCTATCAATGAGATTACCAATGTTTCTACCTGTGTTTTAATGCCCGAAACCGATTTGATCAAGCATCCGGATAAATTCGGAATATATTTTAAACAATCTTTTAGAGACCGCCTCCGGACCTTTTTTAAACATGCCCCCGTGCAGTGCAATTATAGGAAATTTTATGCTTTACCCGATAACTCTCCGCGGATGCGTGGTAAACGGTTAAGAGAAATGCTGCTTTTGATTACCAAATTGAACATACCTTATGTTATTGTCAACCGGCTTAAAGAAGATGATCCGGGTTTTGAAAAAGTTTTCCCGGCTAAAAAAGCATGCCTCCTGGCTACCGTATCTGCCGGTTTATTGAGAGTTAAATTTGACCCGGCCAAAAAACGGGCATACATTTTTTACAACAACCAATCTCTAACCGCCGACGTAGGCTTAAATACATCTTTTAATATTCAGGGTAAGTGGTTTGATTCTTCTACGGGCATTTGGCAGGTTAACTCAGAAGCTGACCGGTTGTTTACAAAAATAACTTTTAGAGATTTTCCGATTGTTCAGGACTGGACGATTAAACTTAATAAAGATTCTTTAGTTTGGGAGATAAAAACACTTTTTGGCGAGAAGCTTAGGGTTGACCAGCAAAAATTCGGGATGGTATTCACGGACCAATATAATAAATATTCGGCTGGCGAATTATCTGCTGAGTTTCCTCCGGTTGATGACCAGTGGAGGGAGGTAAATTTCTTTAGGAAAAATCAGATAAATCTCATAACTGCAGGGGATTTGCCGAAGATAAATTTCCGGCAGGAAGGTTTTAGGGAAAAAATTCCTTTTGTCCAGCTGCAAAATTTACCTTTTGCCTTTTTCTCCAGAATGGTTAACTTTTGTTTAATTGACCCGGTTGTTAACGCGGAAAACGAAAAGAAGTGGCGTATTTTTAAAAAGGGAGCCACGCTAAACAATTCTTTTAAAATAACACTGGCCAAAGAATGAAAACAGATATACTTTTAGTCACTTTGCCCCCTTGGGGGGTGGAGAGCCCGTCAATCGGGTTAGGGTACCTGGATTCTTACTTAAGAAGTAAAGGTCTCAAAACACAGGTATACGATTTTAATATCTATTTTCATAATTGTGCTGATAATAGTTTTAAGCTGCTTTGGCACGTGGAAAACAAAAATTATTGGAGTAACGAAAAAACCTTCCCTTTTATTTATAAGTTGTTTATAAAGCAGGTGGATTATGCTGTGGATAAAATATTGTCTTCTTCGGCTAGCTGGGTTGGTTTTTCCGTAGTTGACCCCAAAGAACGTATCACAATTGAGGTGATCAAGAGAGTTAAAAACGCCGACCCTAGGAAAAAAATTATTTTAGGCGGGCCGGCATGTTCGACACAGGAACAAAGGGATTTTTTTGTTGAGAATATTCCCGGAGGTATTGATTATTTTGTTGTCGGTGAAGGGGAGGAGACTCTTTATGAGATCGTCCAGACAAACTCACCCGGCGCGCATAAAGATTTGCCGGGAGTAGCTTATAAAGCAAATGGTCTTTGGCAGTGTATTGACCGCAAACCGATTGTTCCGTTAGACGCGGTTCCTTTTCCGGATTACCGTAGTTTTGATCTAAGCCAATATGTTGCTAAAAATACAACGCTGGTTGAATGGAGCCGGGGATGCTTGGGGCGCTGCAGTTTTTGTAAAAACTATCGTTTGGTCCAGGGGTATCGCCGGCATAGCCCCGAGCATGTTTTGGAAGAATTGATTTTTCTAAGAAATAGCTACGGAATAAATAATTTTACGGTTTGTGATAACTTGATGAATGGCGATCTTCAGCAGTTAAGCAGCATTTGTGAAGGTATGATTAAGCATAATTTACAAATGCGTTGGACCGGGCAAATCGCCCCGCGTAGCCAGATGCATGGGGAACTATTCAAAAGTATGCGCCAGGCAGGTTGTTTTAAAATCCAAATTGGCGTAGAGAGTGGTTCAGCCAGGATGCTGCGGTTGATGAAAAAACCATATTCGCCTGAGTTGGCCGCAGAAAATATCAAAGCCGCCAAAAAGGCGGGAATGGAAACAGAAATTTTTATTTTGGTTGGTTTTCCCGGTGAGACTGAAAAAGAATTTCACCGGACGGTAGACTTTGTTAAACAAAACTCCCGTTATATTGACACGATCAAATCGATCAATACCCTCCACCTTATCGCCGGAACCGAAATATATGAAAATCCCGCAAGTTTTAATTTGGCTTCTTTACCTAGAGATAACTGGCATTATTTGTGGGAAACCGGGGACGGCAATACCTATGCCGTTAGAAAAAAACGGGCGGAAGAGTTATTAGGAGCAGCCTCGTCATTGGGAATTAAAGTACAGGAGACCAATATAAAAGAAGGTAAGGAAATATCTTTATCGGTATTTGAGGATTCCAGCGAAGAAGAGAAGACCGCTTTCCTTAAGAAGTCTTTAATTTCTTTGCAAGAGCTTCCCGCCCGGCGCAGCCTGGCTAGGAAAAAAAGAAAACTGGGCAAATGGTTTCTGCTGATTTTTAGTGCAAGCGTGATATTTTTTTACATAATCTATTTCTGGTGCTCTATGCTCTTGAGCAACCGGATGCTTTTAGGCGGCAGGAAGAAATAACCTTTTTTAAAATATGTTTCTGAAATCTAACCTATGAATATTTTACTGGTTCACCCGCATGATCTGTTTGATAAGTCCGAACCCTGGACAATCAGAGTTCTCAGCTTGGCCAAGGAATTTGCCAAGCAAGGCCATTGCGTAAAAATTTGCTATTTTCCGGTCCTATTGAATCATAAACATCAGCAGCTCTCTATAAACCGAGTAGATTGTATTCCGCTGGACAGAGCTCCTACAATTCCGGCTTTTATAAAGAATACCCGTTTCATAGTTGCTTTGGGGAAATGGGCTGATATCATTCACTTCCAAAAATGCCATTATTACGCCGCGCTTCCAGCGGTTATCGCCGCCTATCTAGATAAGAAACCTTTGCATTATGATTGGGATGATTGGGAAGAAAAGATTTGGTATGAATCTTGCGGGAAAAGTTTTTCTTCAAGAATCGTCGGGTTTTCCTTCAAATTGCTGGAACGTCTGCTGCCGGTATTATCTGATTCGGTATCTTGTGCCAGTAATTGTTTAAAAGAATTGGCTATGAAATTCAAAGTCAAGGAAGAATTTATTTTTGATGCACCGGTGGGCGCGGATCTAAATCAATTTAATTCAGATCTAAACGTAAATAAGTTAAGGGAGAAATACCAGTTAACACATAATGAACAAGTTGTTTTGTATATCGGTCAACTCCACGGCGCTCAATATGTTGATCTGCTGATCAAAGCCGCTAATATTGTATTATTAAAGCGTCCGGATGTTAAGTTTATGATCGTAGGTGAAGGTTTTTTAGAAAAGCAGTTACGCCAATCGGTAGCTGACCTGGGGTTAGAAGAAAAAATTATCTTTACCGGAGCAGTCAGTCATGACGAGATCCCCGCCTATATTTCTTTAGCCAGTGTTTGTACCGCTCCTTTTAAAAACACAGAGGTAACCCGCTGTAAAAGTCCGCTGAAAATTGTTGAATATATGGCTTCGAGTAAAGCAATCGTAGCCAGCAATGTCGGGGAAGTAACTAAAATGTTAGGGGGAGTGGGCGTGTTGACAATCCCGGGAGATCACCATGATCTGGCAAGAGGTATTTTTGTCTTGTTAGAAGACAGCCAGCTACGCAAAGATTTAGGCCTGGCTGCCCGCAGGAGAGCAGAAAATAAGTATAATTGGTCTTATACCGCCGAAAATTTACTCCGGGCATATAATACGATAATTAACCAATAATGAAAGTAATTTTTATAACCCGCGAAGGCTATCAATTATCTGGGGCAAGAGTTCGCTGTCATGGTTTTGCGCAGCAATTAAATAAATATGATGTTCAGACCAAGGTTCTTTCTTTCGCGGATGATTTAGGCGCCAGCTATGCTGAGGCGGAGTCAGAGATGAGCTTGGCTAAGAAGCTTAAGCTTAATTTTTCTGCCGCCCGTTGCTTGATCAATGAAGATAAAAACAGCATATTTTTTTTACAAAGATTGAATTACCATGTTCTAGCCCCCTTAATTGTACATTTATTGCAAAAAAACAAATTAATTTTCGACTGTGATGATTGGAACATCCGGGAAAACCCAAAATATTATTTAGGATTTTTCCCGTCTTCAAAAATGGAGTATGCGCATCGCAAATTAGCCAAACGGGCTGAATTTTGTATTGCCGCCAGTGGCTTCCTGAAAGATTATTTAGAGCCTTTTAGCAAAAAAACTTATTATCTGCCTACCGGGGTAGACACGAATTTATTTTATCCCCGCCCCAAGCCGGATTTATCCGGGATAGTTTTCTCCTGGACGGGTACGGTTTATCATCAACCCATGTTAGATAATCTGAATTTTATTTTATCCTGTTTTTCGGAGTTGGCTGGAGAATTTGAAAATATCTTCATGCATTTTGCCGGGCAGGGGAAGTATTACGATGAATTCAGAAGGTCAGCCGCCCGTTCCAGATTTTCGCAGAGAATTAAAGTTTTACCTTGGGTGGAGCCGCAGGATATGCCGCAATTTCTAAGTAATACTGATATTGGGCTTTTGCCTTTAGTTCAGGACAGTTTTTTTAATCAGGCTAAAAGCCCGACTAAAATGTTTGAGTATATGGCGATGGAAAAGCCCGTAATTGCCAGCCGTATCGGAGAAGCTAAAAATATTATTATTGACGGGGAAACCGGATTTCTGGCTGCCGACCGCGGTGAATTTATTTTAAAAATGAAGCGTTTAATCCTGGATGCGCAATTAAGAAAAGCTGCCGGGCAAAACGCCGGCCGGCAAATTAGAAATAAGTATTCACTTGATATTTTGGGGCAAGAACTTTTTGCCATGCTAAGGGGATTTTAGTGGCTAAAATTTCGATAGTTATAATTACCTATAATGGCGCTAATTTTATCTTACCCTGCCTGGCAGCTATCTTTAAACAAAAAGCGGCGGATACCGAACTTATCCTGGTGGATAATGCCTCAAGGGATAACACGGTAACTTTAGTCAAAGAAAAGTATCCGGAAGTTACCATCCTGGAAAACAAATTTAATTACGGAGCCAGTAAGGCGCGTAACCAAGGCCTGGCAGTTGCCGGCGGAGAGTGGATCTTGACTTTAGATTGTGATGTTGTTCTAGGAGATGATTTCCTTAAAGCCGCTCTGGAAATAATCAAAACACTTTCAGCCAAGGTTGGCCTGATCCAGCCTAAGATATTGGATATACGATCAGGCAGGATTTATTCTGCCGGTATCCGGATGTCTTTTTTGGAAAGGTTCCATGACATCGGCCGGGGAAAATTTGATCGAGGGCAATTTGATGTTTCCGGTTATATCTTCGGAGCCTGTTGCGCGGCGGCTTTATACCGGAGGAAAATGCTTGACCAGATAAAGGATAGCTATGGTTATTTCGATGAAAGGTTTTTCTTTCTTTTTGAAGATGCGGATTTGGCCTGGAGAGGACAGAAAAAAGGATGGTTTTGTTTGTATACTCCGGAGTTGAAATGTTCCCACCATGGAAATAGTTCGTCCACCGATAGCAAGACCAGACAATATCTAAGTTTCATTAACAGGCAGCGGATGATCCTCAAGAATCAGAACCGGTTAATTACGTTTTTAAAGTCGCCGCTATTCTTAATTTATGATTTACTCAGGTTTTTGATCCTGGCTGTTAAGTTTAAAGGTAAATTTCCTAAAATCGGATAAAAAAATGAAGGTTAGCGTAATTATTGTCACTATT
>Ga0116171_10000510_pt1 | contig 41448 bp, 34 predicted proteins | sample AD_JPNHW2_MetaG_FD_89798 | JGI IMG/M metagenome (GOLD analysis project Ga0116171, IMG submission 89798) | Active sludge microbial communities of municipal wastewater-treating anaerobic digesters from Japan - AD_JPNHW2_MetaG | ecosystem: Engineered > Bioreactor > Anaerobic > Digestate | place... | reverse complement strand
TTTTTCATAAACTTCAAAATGTATATCGCTTGCCCTCTCGTGTATAGCCTGTCGTATTATTGTGTTCACCAGTTTGATTATGGGAGCATCGCTTGCAGTATCAAGAAGGTCTGCGGTTTGTCCCGATGTCCTGGAAAGAATCTCGAAGTCCGATTCTTCAAGGTTTTCAATAATTTCGTTTGTTGTTTCAGCCTGGACTGTTTCGAAGTGTGTATTGATTACATGCAGTATTTCGGTTTCTGAGGTTATTACGATTTCTATTTTGCTGGTGCGGAAAATCATTTTCAGGTCATCAACGGGTTGCAGCTGTGAAATATCTGTTATGGCGATCTTGATTTTCCCACCTGTTGAATCAAATGGAACAATCCGGTTTGATTTAAGGAAATTTACAGGGACAACATTGAACAGGTTATCGGAATCCTTGAAATCAAGCTTTTCGCGGTATGCAAATCCATACTGCTCCGCCGCAGCCTCCAGCACTGCCTGTTCTGTTGAGTAGCCTTTTTTGACAAGAATCTGTCCAAGTTTCATCCCTGAACTCTGCTGCTGCAGGAGCGCTTCCTGAAGCTGTTCAGCGGTTATCCTGTTTTTATCAAGAAGTATCTTGCCGATAAGTTTTATTTTTTTTGTAGCCATAACAGGTTACTTGTCAGTTTCCTCATTCATTTTATTTAACTCTTCTTTTTTTTCTTCAGTGATTTTTTTCATCTGGTCACTCTCGGAAATTATCCTGGGAGTAATAAAAACAAGCAGATTGGTTTTTGTATCTTCACTTCGTTTATTTTTAAAGAACCAGCCAAGGAGAGGAATATCACCAAGGATCGGAACCTTCACTTCAGTTTCTGTTGTTGTTTTTTTAATAAGTCCTCCGACAACAATGGTCGATCCGTCAGTTACAAGAATTTTTGTCTTCATGTCGCGTTTACCAAGGTCAGGAGGAATAATGACTCCGCTTGAAAGAGTATTTGTAGCATCAAGGACCTGGTTTGTTTCTATATAAAGGTCAATAACGATTTTATGGCCGTCTGTAATATGCGGTGTTAGTTTCAGTTTAAGCCCTACAGCCTTATATTCAAAGGTGTAATAAATTGTGTTTGTTTCTGTAATCCTGTTGCTTGTGGGAACTGCAATCTCTTCACCTACATTGAATTCCGCTTCGTGGTTGTCCAGTGTCAGGATATGGGGTGTTGAGAGTATGTTGATCTTTTTATCCTTTCCTGTCGCATTGAGCATGACAAAACCTAATAGTGATGAATCACGCATGTAGCCAAGGGTAAATGTTTCTGCCGTTAACGGTACGGCCAGTGTTTTACCTGAAAGTCCGTCAGGTGTTGAAAAGTTGGGAATACCTCCCATCATTGATTGTCCGCCGAACAGGTTAAGGCCGCTTGCCGCTCCCAGGCTCCAGTCAATACCAAGTCCCCAGTTCGATTCAACATCAACTTCGACAATCATAGCCTCGATGAGTATCTGCGGACGGACAATGTCGAGTTGTTTTATTATTGCCAGTATCTCCTTGTATTCATCGGGAGAGGCATTGATGATCAGTGAATTTGTTTCTTTGTTGGCAATTATGGATAGTTTCTGAGTATTGGGCTGTGCCTGTTTAGCCTTATCCTTGTCCCCGCCCTGTCCGCCTGAAGTCTGGGTGTTCGTATTGATTACAGCATTCTGTGAAAAGGGGATTCGCGAGAGAACTTCAGCAAGCTGGACGGCATCTGCATTTTCAAGGTGAACAACGTGTATATTTGAAACGGCATCCATCTGTGCAATTTCGGTATCAGTTTCAGATTCGGGTTTTTTATCAAGAGACATGGCTACCTCAACCAGTCCCTTGATCTCTGCCGAATTCCCGGTAAGGATGATCGTGTTGAGTGTTTTGTATACAACGATTTCTGTTTCCGGCGATTTCAGGGCTTTCAGTATATTCATTATTTCAGTTGCGTCTGCATTGTTTACCTGAAGAAGAAAAGTAACGGCATTATCAGTATCCAGTTTTACCCGGTTTCCATCTATTATTACATCAGTATTCTTCTGTATCGCCTCCTTAATCGGAACGACCTTGATAAGGTTGTCAGTTTCAATAACAGCAAAACCTTTTATTTCAAGAATCGATTTCATGATATTAAAGGCTTCACTTATAGGTACTTTTTTAGCTGAACTGACAGTGATTTTGCCTTTAACCTTGTCGCTGAGGATAATGTTTTTCCCGATGATCTGGCTCATCACATTTATAAATTCTGAAATTTCAACATCATTGAAATTCAGGGAGAATGTATTATCCTTAACCTCTTTTGTTTTTTTAGCTGCAAAGAGCGGATTGAATCCGTTATCCAACATGCCGGATAAAAGCAGGGTTGCAGCAATAAATAATATTGTTAAAGAGTACTTTTGAGAGTTCATTTAGTCTTCCTGTCAGTCTGTTATATTCAAATCAAATGTGATTATCTGTCCGTTTCTTTCAACATCAATAACAAGTCTGGATTCACTCTTGAATCCCTGCCACATGTTTAATACCTTTTCAGTGCTGTCCACCTTCTTGCCGTTTATCCGTTTAATTATATCTCCGTTTCGTATCCCGTATTCATATAAAATATTTGTCGGCTGAATCCTTATCAGCCTGAATCCCTCGATTTTATCATTTACCTTATATGGACCGCCTTTAATCCCTTCCATTGCCTTGTCGAGATCATTCATGACCCGCTGTTGAATTTCCGCCCGGCTTACATTTTTTTTAACAACTCCTGATGAAGCAGCCGAACTACCGGAATCACCGATCTTGTCTGAACCGGATACATCCTTTTTGTCATAAAGATTAAGAATAAAATTCTCGTTGTTCCGTTTCAGATGTATCAGGGTAGGGTTTATTCTGGTTATCGTGTATCCCCCGATTTTTCCCCAGAGCCTGTAAATCATTGCCTGCTTGTCGCCACGTTTCATTATAAGTGCCATTGTGACTGAATCATCACCGGTTATTGTGCCCAGAAGCTTGAGTTCATTCAGATCAGCAGCCGCTTCAGAAGAATCACCTGAACCTTCAGCAGATGCTACACTGAAGTCAGGGAAAAATCCGGAATCCATGATCTGGTTTATATCAATTTCATCTGTTTTTTCGCTTGTGCTGACAAGGAGCTTCCTGGTATTTTTTTCTGAAGGGTAATAGGTAAGACTGTTTCGGACGGCCTGATTAATGGTAATCGCAGTAATATATGAAAATAATATAACTGATGACGCGTTGATTAAATGATGTTTTATATTCTGCATTTCCATAGGGTCGCTTATGTATTATTTTTATAATACAGATTGAATATGATCAAGTCAAGTAATAATTAAATGAATTGCAAGGCTGATCTCGGGCTTTTCCGCCGAGTGCTGAAGAAGGCACTATACAATAAATGTTTCAGATTTTACAGCCAGTGTGCCTTTTTTGACCCAGATTCTCACCTGGTAAGAGCTTTTTGAATCTTCCGAGGTAATAGTTCCGATTTCTTCAACAGCACTGACTGTTTCAAGGTTAAACTCATAAAACTGCATATTGGCATCAAACGGATTTGTAACAAGGAGTAGTATGTTCTCATTTGAGGGATGTCTTTTAGGTGAGCCTTCGAATGATGTGTATTCCTCTTTCAAATCAGTATGCCGTAATTTGTCGATATTAAATTGCTGTGAAATCTCAAGCAGTCTTCTTATGTATTTGTTATCTTCCAAGTTTAACCTCATGGTTTAATGATTAAAACAGTATGATTTTAATGCTTGACTCGCAATATTACAGAATATATAAAAATATACTATATTTGTAATCCAGTTAATATAAAAAAAGAAATTTATATAATTATCACACATGGAAAGAGTAAATAACATTTTTAAAAAAATTGATAAAAAAATTATCATATCAATCGGTGCGTTTTTTCTAATTGCTTTCATCGCGGCAGGTCTTATGAAAGTAACACTGAATGTTATTTACCCGGGTAATGATCTTGCTGTTTTAATAAAAGAAAGCATCAGAGACACTTTCGGAAAAGCTGTCAAATTTGATTCATATTATTTCCGGTATAATGGTGATATCGTTCTTTTTAACTTCTACCTTTCCAATACCTCTGATTTTAATGATAACCTGAATCTGGTTAAATGTGATGAAATAATAATTGATACTGATATTCTCAGTCTTTTCCGCAAAGAGATTTCAATCTCGGGTGTGAATATTTATGATCCAGAGATCAATATAGTCAAGAATTACGGGAAAAAATATTATGATATCATCACTGATAATTTCACATCCGGTATAAACAGGGAGCGTTTCGAGAGCCTGACCGGCAGCGGTTTTGTAATTAGAATATATAACGGCAGTGGATCATATCGTGAGGTTTTTAGAAACGGCAAAAATACAACTGAATTCAATGATCTTAATGCCTGGATAAAATACAGGGATAAAAAATTCAGTTACAGTGCATCCGGTGATATTGTAAAAAGAGAAAAATCAATCATTGATACATGCTTGGTGAGCTTCAAAGGCGAAGTGGATACAACTGATATGAGGTCAGAAAACCGTGTCAGGATTAGTAACTTCGATATTATTCAACTTGAGGAATTCTTCAGGGATAATTACATTGCTGATTACACAATCAGGGGTGAACTTTCTGCTGACATTAAAATATCCCATGAAAATAATTTTACAAGGTTTAATGGTGAATCCTCAATTGATAACCTGGAATGCATTCAAAAGGTTAACGAAGACTCGCTATATATATGCAAGCGTGACGATCTGGATGCTGAATTCAACTTTTACCTGTCTGATGATTACAGCCGTATCAGTGCTGAGGAGATTCTACTTGAGGATGGCATCTTCCGTATTAATGCCAGCCTGGAGTATGAAAAAGGAATCAGTTTTTCTGCAGATATACAATCAAATAAAATTGATCTCGAAGATCTTTCCGGTTATATCACTCCTTTCGCAGGATGTGAGTACAATGGTTATCTGCAGTTAAAAGGAAAACTTTTATACAGGTTTGATAAAAACCAGCCAGAAGATATAGCAATAGAATGTAACCTGGACAGGTTCAATCTTTATAAAAGTTCAAACTGTGATGCTGATACGATGTTGATAAAAAACTGTAATTCCGGCTTCAGCCTGAATAAAGAAAAAATGCTGTTTTCAGCTGATTTTGGTACATACAGGTCTGATTTTAAACTTTCAGTCGAAACTGCTGTTAAAAGCTGGTCTCCTTTTTCCAGCACAACAAATTTCCGCAGCGAATCGGATAACCTTGAATTGCGACTCCTTAAAAATGGGATTTTTTCATTTGTAAAAGTTATATACGATGAAGCATTTATTGACATGTTTCAGAATTTTGATGAACAGCGGAACTTTCTTAAAGAGCCGGAAGGTATTTTTATCTGCAATAATAATATTAATATGGACATCTCGGCCCGATCATTACTCATTTCCGGGAAAAGCAGACTTAATAATTTCAATATAAGTCTTGGCCTTGTCAACGGAACAATGAAGACAAACAATTTCACCTTAAATGGGTATTCGGGAGTATATAATTTTGACCTTTATGCAGCGTTTAAGCAGGAATATCCATTTATCAAAATTACAGGCTCACTGGAAAGTTTTGACCTTGTGGCAGTGTCTGCTGATTCAGGTCTTCCTTACAGTTTTTCAGGTATACTTTCATGTAACTACAAATTTGAAACAAATGCATACCGGATAGGGCAGGTTATAGAAAACGGTAATGCATCGATTACACTATCTGTAACTTCCGGATCCCTTAATAATAATAAATTGATGAAAAATATTCATGATAATCTCTCTGTCAACAGTTATAGTTGTAACACATTCGATAATATTTTGTTCGATTCAGCGTCACTGGACTTTGTTCAGTCAGGGAGTGAGTTCTATATTAAGAAGTTCAGTGTGTCAGGACCGGGAGTTGACCTTAGCGGATACGGGAAGTATCTCGGTGAAGATGAAGGATTAAAACTGCCCTTTACTATGCAGGTTCAAAATGGTAATGATTTTATTAGGGTGCCGATGATGATGTTCGGTGAACTGTTGGCACCCTGTATAAAAGTCAATGATAAGAAAAGTCAGGGCGAAGTCTGTCTTTAATCCTTCATTCCCATTAACTCGTAGATCTTGACCGGGAGGGCTTTACCCTTAACCCGGATAAGGTCAAGTTCCCTGACTATAACATAATTCTTAACATACTGGTATGTAAAATCACTGATGATAATATTGGTTCCGTAAACCTTGTTTGTACCTTCAAGTCGTGATCCCAGGTTTACGTTGTCTCCCATCAATGTGTAATCCATCCTCGAGGACGAACCCATACAGCCTACAACCATATCCCCTGTATTTATGCCGATACCGATATCAAGGACAGGTTTCTTTTCATGTTCCCAGACTTTGTTGATTTCAGCCATTTTATCCATCATACGCAGAGCCGCCTGGCAGCTCTTGAGTGCATGATTTTCTATTTCAATCGGGGCACCCCAGAATGCCATGATTGCATCTCCTATATACTTGTCCAGAGTACCTTCAGTGTCTATGACTATGTCTGTCATGGCCTGCAGGTAGATATTAAGGTGTTCAACAAGTGCTTCGGGAGTAAGCAGTTCTGATATAGATGTGAATCCCCTGATGTCAGAGAAAAGAACGGTGAGGATTTTTTTTTCACCACCGAGTTTTACTTTGCTCGGGTCTTTGAGCAGTTCGTCAACAACAGACGCGGAAACGAACTTTGAGAATGTCTGGCGAATATACTTTTTCTCCTGCTGTTCATTCACAACCCTGTAGGTTACTATAAGAGTATATGTCAGAACGGTTTGAATAAGGGGCGTGGCCATTGCAGTAATAACACTGATATACTCGAAGAGCATATATGAACCGATAGTATAGGCTATGAGAAACAGAAGCGTCGATATTAGAGAAGCACCTATAGACATCCGTGGGATTACCACTCCCAGAAATATAGCAATAACCAGCAGTATCAGAACATTCTGCAGGTCTGTAAGTTTGTAAAGAAAATCCTGTGATAGAATTGTGTTTATTGCATTTGCGTGGTGTTCAATTCCAAATGCAGGTCCGTATGGAGATTTTTTTTCGTCAGTTGCTACCCCTGTTACTGCATATGCGGCAACAAGAACTATTTTGTCTTTTATGGAATCATTACCCTCCATGGTTCCGTCATTGACGAAATAGTAATAAGGGATATTGTTAAAACTTCCTGAACCGCCGATGAAGTTGACATCCATGAAACCATTGCTGTCAATCGGGATCTTTATTTCCCGTTCCTTATTGGGTTTGGCCATTTTGTCTACAGGAAGATTTTTAAGCTTGATATATCTTCCTGTTTTTATCTCAACATTCTCCTTAGTAATACCATAATAATCCATTATAATCGTAAGGTCTATATTCGGATAATACCAGCCTTTATATTTAATGATAAGCGGAACGGTTCGGTTTATACCATCGCGTCCCTGGAAAACATTTGCAAAACCAATTCCTTTCGCTGCTTTTATCATCTCAGGGAGAGGAGGTGTGACTCCTTTGACAAATTCTTCTGAATCATCTGCAGGGTCGGCGGGAAATCTTACAGTATCGAGCAGTGCCATCCTTTCATCAATGTCTGTATACTTCACGTCGACTTCATTATTTTCGAATGGATAATCAAGGAAAACCCTGCCTGAATCTTTAATTGCCGAGGCAAGTTCTTTTTCTCCATCTTTATGATCGATGAACATTACGTCAAAAAGAATCGACTGGGGTTTTCCTGAGGCTACGTATTTTGTAAACATTGCATGATATTTCCATGGGTAAGGCCACTTGATGCCATTATTGTCAAATTCACGAACTGTATTTTCATCAATACCCGCAATAATAATCTCCTTGCGCGCCCTGGGATTAATCTTGTTGAGCCGCACACCCTCCTGCAGCTTCTCGGATTTCTGCGAAGGATCTCTCAGGTAGAACCTGAAATCTATTGAGCCCCACTCAAGCCCGGAGAGAAGTGTAGTCTGAGTAAAAAGTATTGATATCATAAGAAAGACAGCAAAGGTGACAAATGAACCGACATATTTTTCAGGGAGTTTGACAAGAGTGAAGGCAAATAACAGACCGACAGGCCCGGTAAGCAGGCCTATGATGAAAAAAACCTTTTTACTTTTATCAAATTTTCCGGCTATGTAAATTCCGGCAAGGGCAGAGAGACCAAGTGTCAGTATGATCACTGTGATCTGAAGTATCAGGTTTGTCATAGGTTTACCCGCAGAGTTTTATTTAGTGTATAATAACGCCTGAAGAGGATTAGTCAAGATTTTTTTAATACAGTGAGATGCAGAGAGGTTATAGAAAACCTGAATTTTATTTTTCCCTGTTTTTGCGGTATACATTTGTGAATTTAGATATAAAGTAAAAAAACCTGATATAGGGAGGCGGGCCTGAATTTATTATCCGTATTGTGTCATCAATCATTTTTTCATTATATTTATAAAAAGGTTCTGTACCATGTGCAAGAAGTATGAACTTCGGTTTGATTATCTTTATTTTAAGCAGCGTCTGCTTCATCAGCTCAGGGAAGAGAACCGGTACAGGCGGCAGGAATTTTCCCCTGCTGTCTATTATTGTATCAGAGATATAAAGGATCCCGTGTTTTTTGTTGTAGAATGAAAGATTGTGCAGTGTGTGCCCTGGCGCGTGGATTGATTCCCAGTCATCGAAGAAAGGGAGTACCGATCTGTCGTAGAGTTTAAAGTCGGGATTAATCCTCTTGTTGTAGTACAGGACCCTGTGCTTTGACTTCAATTTTCTTGCCATGAAACGGGACTGTAAAGTATCTGACCAGTGCTGCAATGTTCCGCGGAATCCATGGTACCATTCATCAATGTCGTACGGTGCGGCTACCTGGATGTTGTATTTTTTTCTGAAGATTCCTGCTGCACCAGCATGATCCGGGTGACAGTGGGTTACAGCAAATAGCTTAACTTTTTCAATTGGACTATTCAGGGTGCGGGTGATAAACTTGTATAACGGCTTAACATCAGGACGTGAAGCGCCATCAATGATTAGAATTTTATCTTTATATTCAACGATATAATTATTCTGAACATAGCCTTTGAAATGATGTATTGTAAACTCTTTGAAGTGCATAAAATTATTAATTGAAATTTCTTCCTGCAACCTGTATTTTATATTTAATAAACTTAATGGTGAATAAAAAAAGTCAATTTAAAATATACATTGAATAGTTTAAACAGGTAAAAAAAGTGAAGTCTTAATAAAAAATGAACCTGTACACATGGATTATTATGTTGAAAAAGAATTTGTTCTATAAAAGTATTCAATTTGGTTATGATCAAAACTCAGATTTTTACAAGTTTACTTCAGTTATGGTGAGAATATGTGCGGAAGATTTGCCCAGGCGATTCCTCTTGGGAAACTAAAAAAAATCGATCTTTTCAGTGATTTCGGACATTCTGTCACCGAGAGTTATAATGTAACACCGGGTGAAAATGCAGGTATAATTGTTTACAGGGAAAAGGCTCAACTGGTTGATTCTAAGTGGGGATTTACCGGTCAATATGTAAAAAAAGGAACCACACCTAAACCGATAATCAACGCAAGATCAGAATCTGTTGCAGAAAAATTTACTTTTAAAAAATCATTTCAGCAGTACAGGTGTGTTATACCTGTTTCCGGTTTTTATGAGTGGAAGGTTTCGGGAAGCGTCAAGGAATCATTGTTTATCTACCCGGAGAATTCAGAGGACGATGATCCAGGTCTCTTATTCCTGGCAGGTATATACCAGGTAACAACAGGTAATCAATTATTGTTTGCTGTAATTACCAGGGGGTCAGCAGGTATCCTGAAAGAAATACATGACAGAATGCCTGTTGGCATTCCGAAGGATATGCTGAAATACTGGCTTAATCCGCAGACTCCAGCCCGGGAAGTTTTAAATATTATGAACGTCAAATATGTCTCAGATTTCAGATTCCATCAGGTATCGCGTGCAGTAAATAATCCTGCCAACAAATCAAAAGAATTTATAAATCCCGCACTTACAGATATTGACCACTCCTAAAAAAGTAATTTTTTCCTAAAATAAAAAACATTATTGAATCTTATATATATTATAACTGTTGCGGTACCTCTCTTGACTGCAGATTTTGCTGATCTGTCCGGTTTGATCCAGTAAAAGATTCCCGCAGCAAACCTGATAAAATTACTCGGAGATATGATTATGACAAAAAACAGCAAGCTTTCGTCAGGCAGTCTAACCCCATCCACAAATGAACTGCAGGGGAGAGATGTGGAATCAATAAAAGAATCATTTGTTAATCATATGGAATATTCACTGGGTAAGGATGAATACGCAGCAACTGACCAGGACTGTTACTCAAGTCTTGCGCTTTTGACAAGGGACAGGCTGATTGAGCGATGGATCGAAACGCAGCAGAGTTATTACAAAACTGATGCGAAAAGGATATATTATCTTTCACTTGAATTCCTGATAGGAAGGACCCTGGGCAACAGCCTTGTGAATCTTGACCTGTACGGTAACGCATCTGAAGCCATAAAAGAACTGGGATATAACCTTGAAGAGCTGCGTGAAAAAGAATGGGACGCCGGTCTTGGTAATGGAGGTCTTGGCAGGCTTGCAGCATGCTTCCTTGATTCACTCGCAACACTTGAACTTCCAGCAGTGGGATACGGCATAAGGTACGAATATGGTATATTTTTCCAGAGCATCAAAGACGGTTACCAGGTTGAAAGCCCTGATAACTGGCTCAGGTTAGGTAACATTTGGGAATTCCCCAGGCCTGAATTTTTATATCCTGTAAGTTTTTACGGCAGAGTTGAACAATACACGGATAACAAAAGCAGGGCCAGGTTTAGATGGGTTGATACTGATACGATTATGGCCATGGCATATGACACACCTGTACCCGGTTATAAAAATAATACAGTTAACAACCTGAGATTATGGTCTGCAAAGGCTTCGCGTGAATTTGACCTGAACTATTTTAATGATGGTGATTATATAACCGCTGTTTCTGAAAAGTCAAGATCGGAAAATATTACCAAGGTACTCTATCCCAATGACAATGTATTTGAAGGTAAAGAACTGAGGCTGAAGCAGGAATACTTTTTTGTAACTGCAACCGTCCAGGACATTGTGCGCCGTTTTAAAAAGACCCATGATTCGTTTGATGCTTTCCCGGACAAGGTGGCAATTCAGCTGAATGATACTCATCCGGCAATAACAATACCTGATCTTATGCGTATACTTATTGATATAGAGGAACTGGACTGGGATAAAGCATGGGACATCACGGTGAAAACCTGCGGATATACGAACCATACGGTTATGCCCGAGGCGCTGGAAAAATGGCCGGTGAGTCTTTTTGAAAAAGTACTGCCCAGGCATATGCAGATAGTGTATGAGATCAACAGGCGTTTCCTCGAGGAGCTGGCAAAAAAACATCCGGGTAATGATGCTCTTCTGCGTGAACTTTCAATTATTGAAGAAGGATCGGACAAGAAAGTGCGGATGGCGAACCTGGCAATTATAGGGAGTCATTCTGTTAACGGTGTAGCAGCGCTTCATACAGAGATACTTAAAAAAGATGTATTTAACAGTTTTTATGTCAACTGGCCTGAAAAATTCAATAACAAAACCAACGGGATCACGCAGCGCAGGTGGCTGAAATTGTGTAATCCCGGCCTTTCGACATTAATTAATGATACTATAGGGGATGGATGGGCAAAGGATCTTTTCCAGTTGAGGCAGCTTATACCTTATGCCGATGACGCATCGTTCAGGCAGAAGTGGATGGCAATCAAGCATGATAATAAAGTCTTTCTTGCCAAATATATTTTGAGTCATAATAACATGGTAGTTAATACAGATTCAATTTTTGACATCCAGGTAAAACGTATTCATGAGTATAAACGGCAACTGCTTAATGCCCTGAATGTTGTTACCATGTATAACAGGATACTCAATAATCCCGGCGGGCACCATGTTCCCCGCACTGTAATATTCGCAGGTAAGTCCGCACCTGGTTATTACATGGCCAAGCTGATCATCAAGTTGATCAATTCAGTTGCTGAAAAAATCAATAACGATAAACGGGTAAAGGATCAGCTGAAAGTTCTCTTTCTGAGAAACTATGCTGTATCCAACGCCGAAAAAATTATTCCTGCTGCGGACCTTTCAGAGCAGATTTCAACTGCAGGACTTGAGGCATCAGGTACGGGAAACATGAAGTTTGCTCTTAACGGTGCGCTTACGATTGGCACACTCGATGGGGCAAATGTGGAAATCAGGGAGGAGGTGGGTGATGACAATATTTTTATTTTCGGACTTGATTCTGCCGGTGTTGAGAACCTCCGCAGGAACGGGTATAATCCCTTTTACTATTACAATAACAATCCTGAACTTAAACTTGCAATAGACCAGATTCAGAACGGATTCTATTCTCCATCACATCCTGATTTATTCAGGCCGCTGGTTGATTCTCTTCTGCACCAGGGGGACAGGTACATGTTGTTTGCAGATTACGATTCTTATACCAGGACGCAGATGCGCGTCGATTCAGTATTCACGGACAGAGATAGATGGGCGCATATGTCGATAATGAATACGGCTTGTATGGGCAAGTTTTCGACAGACAGGACGATTTCGGAATATGCAAACGAGGTGTGGAATGCAAAACCCGTACCGATAAAAATAAAAGGATTATAATAAACAGTGATGCCGGTGGAGACACCGGCATCACTGTTTATACAGCATTAGTGACATATTTTTTTATGAGACATAATATATCTTATCGGAAGTTGCATGGAGAGTGATATTACATGTATATATGTTGGAGATTACAGTTCACCGGTCGCCGATGATCAGTTCCATGTATTCATCCGGTCCCATGAGCTCTTCAAGTTCATCCCTGTCCCTGATCTCAATTTTAAACAGCCAGCCTTCACCGTATGGATCATTGTTTATCAGTTCAGGAGAATCCTCTGCATCCCTGTTTACTGTTATGATAACACCGCTTACCGGCGCAAACAGGTCAGCTGTTGCTTTTGGTGATTCGACAATCAACACGGTTTCCCGTGATTCAATTTTTGTGTGTACTATATTATTTATAAATTCAACAAAGACTATCTCTCCAAGATTATGTTGTGAATAATCTGTGAGCCCGCAAACTCCGGTAATATCGTCAATCATATGTATCCATTCATGATTTTCAGTATACAGGAGATCATCAGGAACATTCATACCCTTTTCCGGTTTTTTCATAAAATCCTCCTTCTGATGCAGGTACTATTAATATAAAAAGAATATATCTGGAATCAACTGTTACATGATATTCCGGGTTTTTTATTATTCGGTTCATGATAAAAAATTAAAAATTTCAGCATATACCGGATTATACTTATTCTTACAGAGTGTATTATCTACTGAACCAGGTGTTCAGTTCTGTTCGTTTCTGTAATACTCAACAAGATTTGCTGCCTGCAGTGTTATTTTCATGCTGTAATTTTCCATGATTATTTCATCAAGAAGCTGTATTGATTCCTCATCGTTTTTTAGTTCATGATATATCATGGCGAGTTCAATTTTACTTTTATAGTAATATTCGTTCTTTTTTTTATCAGGTGTTGTAATACCTGTAAAATACTTTTGACTATTTGTAATGTTCTTATTTTGCGACAGTCCGATTAAACCCGTAAAGTATTCTGCCTCTGACATGTATATGTTTTCCATGGTGGTAAGTCTGGAATAATAAAGTGAAGCTTTACTGTAATTTGCCTTGTCATAATAAAACTTGGCTGAGAGATAATTTATATAGGTTTCATTATTCTGATATTTTTTCAGCATTGAAGCATATCTCACGAAATTTTTCTCATTTTTCTGATCAAAGTGATACTGCAGGTTCAATAGAAGTATTTTCTCTTCGAATCTTCCGGATGTAACACTTTTCAGTTTAGCCTCTGTCATGTCGGATGCAGATTTCCGGTTTCCCGTACTGAAGTCATTAATTATCACGAGCGAGTCTTTATCAGCCTGGTATTTTTTAGACTTAACACCGTCCAGTAGTTCCATGGAAAGTGTGAATGAACCATTTTCGGTATTTATTACTGCAAGTTCAAGCTTTGCGCGTTCCTTAAGTTCATCGCTTTCGCCTGATACAAGAATCTGGCCATAAATCTCCCGTGCTTTGGCATAATTCTTTTTATCCCTGAAATAATCTCCCAGTAATATCATCGAATCCATGTAGAGTGACTGTTTTTCCTTTACTGAATCGATCAGTTTAAGCGCGGTTGTAATATCACCTGTTCTGATTGTACTGTCGATGAGCATCCGGGCATCGTCATCAGTAAGTATCCTTATATCATCCCATTTAAGGATACTGTAGACCTCTTCGTATCTTTCAAGAATGTATAGGCACCTTGCATTGATCAGCGGTATATCTTTCCATTGAGCTTCATCCATCGGCGGAATCCTGGAATTTTTCAGAATTTCTATCACTTTCTCATACTGTTTTATATTGTAATAGGAAATGATCAGGTTGTAGAAGGCAATGCCCCTGTTATCTTCGGTTCCGCTGCTGAGAAATTTTTCATAATATGATATTGCACGCGAATAATTTTTGTTTTCATAGTATCTGCTGCCGTAAAGAAAGTTTATCTGGATTGAGTAGCTCGATTCAGGATACCTGGACTGCAGCATTGAAAAATATCGTTCGGCGGATGAAGAATTCTTATAATACAGCTTCATCGCAAAATTGAAAAGAATTCTGTCCATACCTGAATAATCAGGATATCTATTCATGAGGAAAAGTACTTCTTTCTCGGCATTTTTAAGGTCATCGGTAATCAGGTAAAGTTCTTCAAGAAGAAGGTGTGCCTCGAAGACATTGCCGACATCCCGTTTGCTGAGGTATTGTTTAAGATTTGATATGGCGGAAGAATATTTTTCTTTTTTATAATTCACGAGTGCCATGTAGTATTCGGAGTCATTAAGGAATTTTGAGAACGGGTGTTCATTTTTAATCTTATCAAATATTTCTGATGCTTTATCAATTTCACCCATCTCAAGATAGATGCGTGCTTTGAGAAAAAGAATTTCATCAATATTTTCGTCATATGGGAAGCTTTCTGAATAGCTGTTAAGCTGGAGTTCGGCTTTGTCGTATTTTCCGGTTTTAATATATGCCTTGCTCAATATTACCAGGACTTTTTTCTTAAAATCTTCATCTTCTACTGTTGTATATTTTTCTAGAAACCTGACAGATTGAACTGGTTCTTTTTCAAGGTAATAGTCAGCAAGAAGAATGCCGCTTTTTATAGAGAGCTGCAGATTTCTACTGTCTTCCCATATTTTAATAAGCATCTCTATGCCGCTTTCAGGTTTATTTGATTTGAGGAGTATCCGGCCAAGTTCAAACATTCCGTCAGAATAGAATTCTGATTTTTTAGCTATCATATTGAAAAGTTCAAGATCAGATTTTGCAAGCGTTTCCTTTTCCTGGGCAATATAGGATACAGCTCTGAAATAGTACATGTCATGATATGGATATAAACCTGCAAGGTCTCTGGGAATTGCGTTAAACATCAGGAGCGCTTTCCTGTGGTCGTTCTGCAGCTGGTAAATCCTTCCTGCAAGAAGGCGGGTTTCAGCCATTTCATTACTGCCGATTTTTGAGGTTAGCAGGGGATTTAATCTTTCAAGTGCTGCATCATACTGTTTATTGCTGAACAGGGCACCGCTTATCTTCAGGATGTATGCCGCACTCTGTTCCCTGTTTTCACTTTTCTGGATAGCCTTATCCCATTCAATGACAGCCTCTTCATACCGTAACTGTTTGTAGTAAATAGTCGCGATTCTGTCATGAGCTGTCATCGCAAGGGGCTTATCATCAGTTTTTTCAAGGAAGCGGTTGTATTCTTCAATTGCTTTAAGGTGCTCATTAAGGTTGAAGTACGATTCACCTATCCAGAACCTTGACTCAATCCTGAGATTTTCAGTTCTGCATTTTGTCAGGAAGCTGTTAAATTCAAAAATCGCAGGCCTGTACTTCTCCTGCTGGTAAATAGTCCGCGCAAGATAAAACCATGCACGGTCCCTGTACTCGTCGTCATTCTCAAGTGTCTTCCTGAAAAGGAGTTCTGCAGCTGAATAATTCACGGCCTTAAGTGCCTCAATACCCTGGTTGAAGGTGATGCGTGAATCTGCAGCGCTGAACAGGAACACTGACAGCAGTATATGTATAACAAAGATAAGCCCTGTTTTTTTCATCATATTCCCGGATTATCGTTAATTAAAGTCTGGATTATTCGTCCCTTTTTAAAAATTACATTTGTACAAAATCTGCTTTATCTTTAAAATCTTAACCTTGGTCTTGTACGAAATTATCAGCGTTATGTCATTTATTTATGTATATTTCTTGCATAGATAGTTTCAATAAAAAAAATCAGGATTTAAGTTCTTTGCGCAGGAAATTAATAGCATAGAGGGATGAAAAAACCCTCACCCGTTCCCTGCTTCCCGGAATCAGCCGTGTAACAGAAAACTCCCTTCCGCAAATATGAAAGCCGAAACATACAGTGCCTACCGGCTTCTGCTCTGACCCGCCGCCAGGACCAGCGATCCCGGTAATTGAAACAGTAACATCAGCCCCTGTAATCCCGCGGATACCCTCAGCCATCAGGCGGGCTGTCTCTTCGCTCACTGCCCCGTATTTTGCTATAACATCAGCGTTTACTCCAAGCAGGCTGATTTTGAGATCGTTGCTGTAGGCCACAACTGATCCTGCAAATACATCGGACGAGCCGGGTATATCTGTGATCCTCCCGGCAAGAATTCCGCCTGTACATGATTCCGCGGCGGCCAGTTTAAGTTTCATCTCCCTTAGCGTGTGGACCAGCTCCTCTTCAGGGGAATCCATGCCATCCATAATAACATTCTGCCCCAGTACCTCCTTAATCGCGGAAGATATACTGCCTGAAAAACTGAAATCATCGGATTCGGGAACAATAAGAAGGTCGCATATGCCCGATTTAGGTGTAATGCCCCAGCGTACTTTAAATGCTGAAAGCACCGGCCGTACGCGGCTGTTTATTTCTGATTCACGTATTCCTGTAACTTTAAATACAAGCCGCCTGCTGTTGTCAAGGCCGTATGTCTTTTCAAGATATGCCGTAACTTCCGTGCTGAACATCTTTTCCATTTCTGAAGGAACACCGGGCAGCGATATGACAATTTTGCAATTCTTTTCAAGAATAAAGCCGGGAGCCAGGCCTCTGGTATTGTTCAGCACTAAAGCTCCCTCCGGATACGAGACCATCTTTGTGTCCAATCCGGTCACGGGCATTTTCATTGACTCAAAAAAGTCCTGCATCTTTTCTCTGTGTTTTAAATCGACAGATGGTTTTGTGCTGAATATACTGCATATTGCTTCAACAGTGTTGTCATCGTCCGTGGGACCAAGTCCGCCTGTTGTAATCACAATATCCGCAACTGAAAGTGATTCTGTAATGGCTGCTGTTATTTCATCAATACTGTCAGGGACTGTTATGTGTTTTTTTACCCTGAGATTGGTGCCGAACAAATGTGAACAGATAAATGAGCTGTTAGTGTCTACTGTTGTGCCGTAGAGAAGCTCGTCACCGGTGGTTATTATAATTACATCTTCCATGTATATCACATGCGGTCAGGGGCTGTAACGCCAAGTATGGCGAGTCCGTTTTTAAGAATGATTCTCACTGCTCCGGCAAGTGCCAGGTATGTTTGTGTTTTGGACGTATCATCCGAAAGTACCCTGTGCTCTGCGTAGAACCTGTGAAATGACTGCGCCAGTCTCATGAGGTATGTGGCTATTTTATGAGGTTCAAGTGTCTCTGCCGCGTCAGAAATCTCCTCGGGGAATTTCGCCATTGTTTTTACAAGTATTGAAGTTTCGGCATCTGTAAGGTGCTCATTCATGATATGACCCGGGTCAAAAATAATCCCGCGCTTTTCAGCCTCCCTGAAAATCGAGCATATCCGTGCATGGGCATACTGCAGGTAGAAGACCGGGTTTTCAGAACTGTCCTTCTTGGCCAGCGCAAGGTCAAAATCAAGGTGGCTGTCAAGCGATCTCATGATGAAGAAGTACCTTGAAACATCAACACCCACTTCATCAATAAGCTCCCTCATTGTTGAAAAATTGCCGAGCCTCTTTGACATCTTGACTGTTTCACCCTCCAGGATCAGGTTGACCTGCTGGGATATAAGCACCCTGAACTTTTCTGCAGGGAATCCAAGTGCCTGTACTGCGCCGGAAAGCCTTGCGATGTAGCCGTGATGATCGGGACCCCATATGTCGATGAGCCTGTCGTATCCCCTTCCAAGCTTGTCATAATGATAGGCAATGTCAGCCATAAGGTAAGTAGGCCTGCCGTCATCGCGGACCACTACCCTGTCCTTGTCGTCGTTGTAGACGGTTGAACGGAAAACCTTTTTGCCTGATTCGCTGTAGACATGACCGCTCTTCTCAAGGGCCGTAAGCGCAGCCGTGACCTCGCCTTTTTCGTGCAGCGTGCTTTCATGGAACCACTGCCTGAAATTTACATTGAAGTCGCCAAGATCCCTCTTCTGTGATGCAACATTATATTCAACTGCTTTACGTGCAGCAAAAGCTGTTTTTTTACTGCCGCTGAGAGCATCAAGTTCAGACCTGAACTCGCTGTTTATCCTGGAGGCAATGTCTTTTATATATTCGCCGTGATAACCGTCTTCGGGGAAATTCACCTCTTCGCCCTTAAGTTCCCTGATCCTCGCAAGAACGGATTCGCCCAGAAGGTTTACCTGGTTGCCGAAGTCATTAACATAGAATTCCCTGTGTGCTATATCACCGTTTGCCTCGATCAGGTTGGAGATTGTATCGCCGATTGCTGCTGCGCGGGCAGAGACGACATTCAGCGGACCCGTTGGATTCGCAGAGACAAATTCGATATTGTATTTAAGGGGATCGCTCTTTATCCTTTTACCAAATGAATCCTGTTCTTTGAGTACAGTCCTGATAATCTCTGAAAAATAATCCTGTGAAATAAACATGTTGATAAATCCGGGTTTGACAACCTCTACCTCACCGATTACGGATGATTCCGCGGTGATGTATTTTTTAAGGATTTCTCCGGTTTCCATCGGTGACTTTTTCAGAACGCGGGCAGATTCGAGTGCAACAGGTGTCGCGTAATCACCGAACTTCTGTTCCCTGGGGTATTCAATTTTTACAGCGGGATAATCACCCTCTGGTATAAGCCCGTCGCTCACTGCTTTTTTTATCGCATCGGCGACTGTCTGGTAAAGAGAATCTTTTATGTTCAAGCTAAACCTCGCATGTTTTTCATACTGTTTTTTTAAAATTATTTTAAGTTAATGATTTTTTACTGAAATATTCTGGTTGTGGACTAATTAAAATCCTTTGTACGGGAGTATTTTGTCAATCATAATAATCAAAAGAAACAGCCTGTTAATACGCGGGATGCTCAGTATCAGTACACACCATGCCGGTCATGAGGCTTTGCATCCTCTGCAGGTACTTTCAGATAGAGTAACAGCATACTCGCTGCCGCATGAATGGCAGTAGTTGCCGCGAATATCGTTACCCGTAGATTCAAATAATTTCCGGCACATGCTGCAGTACGGTTTGCCTGGATTAAATGTTACAGGCATTCTGCATCCTATACAGAATCCCCGGTATGTTTTATCAGTTGAAATTTTTTGTTCATTGCTTCCCGGCTCAAGCAGGATTTGTACCCCCTGTGATGATTCTTTTCCCAATGTATTTCTGACAGCATCATAGATTATTTTATCATCTTCTGTAGTAAACATTACCGCGGTATTCAACGCTGGTGCATTGTCCATGTCTGTAAGTCCCATTGATGTGATCAGAAGCATGCTTTCATTCAGATAACATCTTGAATTCATGTTTTCAACGCACGCAAGTTTTAAGTTTTTCAGCACTGAAAGAAGGCTTGCAGCTGCAGGATCAGGAGCAGATCCCGCAAGGATATTTATATTAACTCCCAGTGCGGATGCACCGGCAAGTTTTATGAACACTGACTCTGTAAAATTGATTATGGGTGAAGCAATCAGTATATACTGCCTTGCGCGTGTAATTATCTGCTCAATTTCTGTAATTATATTTCCTGATTCAACCGGTTTAGGCATCCTGGCATCCTGCTGTGTTTTTTGTTCAGCAGTTTACTGAGTTATTCAGCAAACTGTCAGTTAAATTAATGATTAATATTATAGGTCAATATGTGTACTATTTGTCAATGCGTTCCTGATTTTAATGCCATATAACAAAAATCTTGCAGTAATCTGTTCTTTTATCGCGACATCCGGCAAATTGAACTGATTCACTAAAAAAGTATTTTAAGAAGTAATCACCTTTTTTTTAAAAAAAAGTAACAATACCGCCTTTTTATTGTATAATATTATAATAGTTAACAATAATTAAAATTTATAACACGCCTGTTCTTTTGATATTCACGGCAAGAGAAGAGGCGTGTTATTTTTTTGGAGGATTTTGTGAATATAAAAAAAATAATAGTAAATCGCAGGGATTATGCCAAGCTCAGGCAGATTATTTCTTTAAATCCCTCTCCTGAAAACCATTATCTTAAAAAACTGGAAGAGGAACTCTCGAATGCCATGCTTGTTGAACCGGAACAAATACCGCCTGATGTCGTTACCATGAATACTAAAGTCTGTTTCAGGGAGATTGATGAGTCGGAGGAATTTGTCTACACTATAGTATACCCCGAAGATGCCGATCTGGAACAGGGAAAACTTTCCGTACTCGCGCCCATAGGTACTGCACTGCTGGGATACAGAACGGGGGACAGGGTCTCCTGGAAGGTTCCGGCAGGTATAAAAACCTTTCAGGTTGAAAAAATTTTATACCAGCCTGAAGCAGATGGAAATTATTTACTCTGATCAGCGCATGTAAATAACACGATTTTTTAAAGCACTTGCACGGGGAATTTATAAAAAAACCGGCAGTATGCCGCAAGTTTAATAAATTCCCCGCTCTGAAGTCAGTAAACAACTTTCAGATTATCAACTTCAAGTTCTGAAATTTCATTTTTGGAATTTGCCAAAAGCCCTTTTTCTACATAAAACCATTCCTTTTCAATGCTGTTTTTTTCTGCCGTTTCAAGAAGCCATTTTTCTTCATCACCATGTATCTCTCCGTCAGAAGCAGCAATGATCAGACCATCCTTTATAAATTTTTCTGCAAGTGCCCGGGTGGAAAAAACCGGCGGCTTTACAACTATATGCATGTTATAAAGTATTTCACCTATCGATTCCTCAATAAAATCTCTGTCAAAACCCAGTTTCGTTCCTGTCCGGAACATAAGTTCGTATTCCGCTTTTGATATTTTCCTGTCCTTACGGATTAGAATAAGCAAACCTTTAAAATAACTGCTGCTGTCCTGTACGGTTATATTCACAATATTCCTCTCGGTAATACACTGATATTTATCTATTTTTAATATGAGTCAACGGGTGGTAAAAGTTTAAAAATTATTCAGTAATAATTCCTAAAAATACTTTTTAGTGTAATATGGTAATTTAATTCTCCCCCGCCGCCTTCGGCGGTGAGGGGAATAGAGCCTTTTACTCTGCAAAATGGTTAAGGAATTAACACTGAAAATTATTGATTATTTATTTTAAATGTGCAACATAAATAACTGCATTAGCCTCTTATTGGTCAATTTTTTTAATGACAACAAACACCCTGCATTTACAACCTGTCCGGAATCTAAAAATCGCATGGAGTCATGTTAAATGATACTTACCGGCAGTAAATCACTCTTTCATACAAAAATAGCCGCCATAATTCTCTCTTTAATTATAGCCATAATTCTCAGTGCAATTAAAAAAGGATCTCCGGCAGAAATCCGCAACTCTTCCGGTATAATGCGCGCCTTGTATATCCCCAACAGCAAAAGCCGCAGCATGGACTATATAAAATCTCTTGTAGAAAAAGGAAAGCCCCTTGGCATCAACATGTTTGTGATGGATGTACACACATTCGGCAGCACTGCATTGAAAGTTAATCCTGACGTCATTGCGTACCTCAAAGAAGCAAATTTTTACCTTACAGCAAGGATCGTCTGCTTCCAGGACGGCATAAATAAAATGCCGGTGGAAGAATCAACACTTAATAATCTCTACGCCCTTGTCGGTTCGGCTGCAGATTCGGGATTTGACGAAGTGCAGCTTGATTACATCAGGTTCGCAGATGACGGTACACCCTACCCGCTCAATAAAAAGTATGCTTTCCTTGAATCCCTGCTGCAGAACTTCCGTAAAATCACTGATACAAAAAAGGTTAAGCTCTCCGCAGATCTTTTCGGAAGGATCGTTTACAACAGAAACGATTTCATAGGGCAGAAGGTTGAGGTTTTTGCAAAGTACACTGATGTACTTTACCCCATGCTCTACCCGAGCCATTACACAGGTGACAAACAGAGAATGTCGATGCCTGGTGATACAGTTAAGGAGGGCACACTTAAAGGATTAAACCGTGTAGAGGGAACCAGTGTTGCGATCCAACCCTACATACAGGCATTCCCTTACAACATCCAGTACGCGAAAATTAAGCTTGAGGAGTATGTAGCGCTGCAGATCAAGGCAGTTGAAGAGACCACGGCTCGCGGATGGGTAGCATGGAATCCCAACGGGGATTATACGTCCGTCTTCACTGCACTTGAATCGATTAAATAGAACCAATCCGTTCAATGGACGTCCTTTATTCATGCGGTCACGATGGATTAAATCGCCGCTACTATTCATAATACAGTTTACCGGTAAGCTCCTTTTGCTGCTGCACCTTTTGTTTGATAAATGTACCTTCGTCAAGTTCCCTGAAAGCAATTTCAAGTTCCTGCTGTGTATTCATAACAATGGGACCACCCCATGCAATCGATTCATTGAGCTGCCTGCCGGTAATGAAAATGTAATGCATATCTTCAACCGCTTTTATTGAAATAGAGCCTGATTCAGTGAAGAGAATCCCGCTGGATTGTTCCAGATTAGTATCATCAAACTCACCTTTTCCCGAGAGGAGATAACAAAAACTGGTATACCCTTTTTTTGTATCATGGGATAGAGTACTTCCTTTTTTAATACGGACATCCAGATACACGATATCCACTATTAGTTCCCGCACCGGACCTTTTACATCATTGAATGTACCGGCTATAACCCTCACTTCGCCGCCTGGTATATTGACGATCGGAACCTCATCTGCAAGTATACCCCTGTATCTCGGTTCCATCATCTTGTCTTTAGCAGGCAGATTTACCCAGAGCTGCAGCCCGTGCATCATTCCTTTTGTTTTTTGAGGCATCTCCTGGTGTATTACTCCGCTGCCTGCTGTCATCCACTGAATATCACCCGTTCCGATTGTTCCCGAGTTGCCGATATTGTCTCCATGTTCAACAGTCCCACCGAGCATATATGTTACTGTTTCAATGCCGCGATGAGGGTGCCAGGGGAAGCCTTTAATATAATCATCCGGGTTGTCTGATCCGAAATGGTCCAGGAGCAGAAACGGATCAGTAAGTTTTACATTGTCATGCGCGAAAATTCGCGTCAGCCTGACACCGGCACCGTCATACGTTGAATGCCCGTTCATAATTATTTTTTTCATTGGATTAAATTTTTTACTCCTGAATTTTTTTCCAGAATCACTTACGATGTGACAAACTGCCGATAATAAAATAATTAGTTTGCCCGTCCTGGTCAAATTGTTTAATAACTTATCCAAAAAGAGGTAGATGATGGAATATAAATATTACCTGGTAGAAAAAAAGGGGCATATCGCCTGGGTCTGGTTAAACAGGCCTGAGAAAAAAAATGCAATGAATCCACCTGCCTGGAAGGAGACAATTCCGATTTTTGAGGATCTCGATGATGATGACAATATCAGGGTCGTAATAATAGCCGCTAAAGGAAGCGACTTTAACACCGGTATCGATCTAGTAGGAATGCTCGGTGAACTTAATGAGCTCACTTCCCCGGTGCAGACTGCAGCAATGAAAAGAAGTTTTTTGAAAAAACTTCTTAAATTACAGGATGGACTTTCCTGTATCGAGAAATGCAGGAAGCCGGTCATTGCCGCGGTACAGGGAATGTGTTTTGGAGGCGGCCTTGATCTTATAACCGCTTGCGATATAAGGCTTTGTTCCAGTGACGCACAGTTTTCTCTCCTTGAAGCTGCTGTCGGTATGGTTGCTGACGTGGGCGTTCTGCAGAGAATCCCTAATATTATAGGACAGGGACATGCCAGGTCAATGGCGTACTCGTGCAGGAGAATCAATGCAGCCAGGGCAAAAGAAATTAACCTGGTAAACGATGTTTATGAAAGTTATGACGAACTTTTAAAAGAAGCGGAATCTCTCGCAAATGATATTGCGGCTAATTCTCCGCTGGGAGTTCAGGCATCCAAGGTTGTATTGAAATACGGTATAGGAAAATCAGTGGAGGATGGATTGCTTTTTAATGCGGCGGTGAGTAATTATACAATTCCCTCAAACGATGTAATAACTGCGTTTAAAGCCTTTACTGAAAAGAAAAAGCCTGAGTTTACAGGCAGTTGAGGTTGAACAGTGCGATTATTACGGCATTCAATTTCACAGGGAGATCAGTGGAATAGAGTGCTGTAATATTCCGGTTATAGCTGACCGCTTGTCAGGAATAATACTCTTAAGTCAGGGGAATCCCCCTGCTTAATATTGTCATTTATTGAATATTACTTAAAGACCAGTACATGTTCAGCGATTCAATTATTACTTGACAGAACAATGAAATTGTATCTAATTTTTTGGAGCCTATACGCATAAAGCTTCTTATAATATGAACACAATTATATATCCCGGAAAAAAATCCAGCAGATTACAGAAAAAAATTGTCCATGATAGAAACATCAAAAAGTTTGGTCATGCTGAACTCTCATATTCATGCGGATATCCCATATTAAAATTAAGCGGTTCATATTACCGCATGGGTCTCCAGTATGGTGTCCTTTTGAGAGATGAAATCCGCAGCCTGTACAGCAAAAATGATGGGAGAAAAACTGATGTAATCAGCGCCCTGCCGTTTTATCTCCGTCCTTTCAGCGGAATATTTACAGCACTTGTAGCCGGATATTCGTTTTTAAGAATGCCAGTAAAATACAGGCGGGAACTTTTCGCCCTTTCAAGGGGTAGCGGTGTACCATTTATAGATATGGCGTCCACAGCCTTCGGCGGAGTTATCCTGGACGCTGCATGCACATCTGTTCTCACTGCGGGGCAACGGGGGATTATTCACGCACAGAACCTCGATTTTGAGCCGGCATATCTTGGCGAGTTCCCGGTAATTGTTGAATATAACCATCCGGGTAAATTCAGATACATGCACCTGGGGATCGCGGGTATTCCCGGGATATTTCACGGTATGAATGAAAAGGGAATCTCGATTACTGTCAATTCCGGTGACGGCGCATATAACATTAAGAATAAAGGTCTCCCCATGGGGTATAAGCTTCGTGATATCCTTGAACGCGCTGAGACTCTTGACGATGTCGGTAAAATTCTCCATGAAAAAGGCCCTGATGAACCCGGATGGATTATTACTGTCGCAAGCGCTTCGGAAAATTCCGGCGCGGTCTTCGATGTGTTCAACCATGAAATTATCAGAAGCGGCTTCTCCGGTGATAAAACTGAATTTATTCTGAATAATATTTTTGCTCCAGAGAGAACCGGCGGTACTGAACTTTCAAGAAAATACCTGCTTGTAAGCAGGGCTGAAGGAATTTACAATCTTGCAAGGGAATCAAGAATAAAGGAATATTTAAAAGACAGGAACATCGATTCAATTGATGGGATGATTGAATTTCTGAGAGATTACGATTTTTACGCATATAAAAAATTCTGTGGTTCAATGAATGCGACAATAGTGAACGAGAGGACCCTGCACACTGTAATTTTCGATCCTTCGCAGCAGGCAGTTTATCTTTCATCTGCTGAAGGCTACAGCGCACTGTCCCGGATAATGCGGTATGATGCCGGTACAGGATACATGGTATCATACATGGACCCTGCACCCGAGTTCGGATCAAAAGATATGAGGGAGTTTATGGACTGGTACTGCACATACCAGGACGCAGTAATCATCAGCACTGTTTCTGAAGCTGTATCCGGAAGATTCAGGTTTGTGAAATTCAGGGAACACGATTTTGCAAATGTTGTAAAAAACTGCCCTACATCCTCCTGCAGGAATCCAAGGGAAATATGGTCGCTCTACAGGATATGGAAAAGAAGCCGGGGTTCAGTTAACCCGGATGATATAATACAATCCTGCATCAGCCTGATTGAGAAGTATCCTGATTTCGCAATACTTTATATAATTAAAGGGAATATTGAGAAATCAATCAACCGAAAAACAGATGCAATAACAACATATGAAAAAGCTTTCGAATGTGCTATAATTTCAGGCTATGACAGGATTCACATTCTGAATGACCTTGTGTATTTATATAGAAAGACCGGTATGCGAGACAAGGCAGTTAAGTGTGCAGAAATGAATGTGAAGCTGATTGAATCGCTTTCAGCAAAATATGCAGTGGGGCATAAAACCGGAAATATTTTATTTAAAATGAAGAGCTACCTGGATCGGGAGCTGAAAAACTGAATTATTCTATAATTAAACAACCCGCTGAATTTTTCAGCGGGTTGTTATGCAGGTCACGAGGGACTCGAACCCCCAACCCTCGGTTTTGGAGACCGATGCTCTACCATTGAGCTAGTGGCCTTTAGCTTTGACACAGAACATCAGTGCCGAAAAAACGTCAAGTATTTTTATCAGTAGTACTTACCGTTGCCTTCGTCAAACTTGAATTTAAGGTTTTCATCATCGTCGGTTGCCGGTTCAAGGCTGCACGGATAATTCCCGCTGAAACAGGCTGTGCAGAAGTTTTTGCCCGGCCTGTTCACTGCCTCAAGAAGTGTTTCAACTGTCATGTACGAAATCGAATCTACACGCAGGTATTTCCTTATCTCCTCGATCGTGTGTGTTGCTGCGATGAGCTCGCTGTGTGTAGGTATATCTATCCCGTAGTAACAGGGAAAAACTGTCGGCGGAGCTGAAATCCGTACATGGATTTCAGCAGCTCCCGCTTTTCTGAACATCTTTATGATCTTCCGCATTGTTGTGCCGCGCATGATCGAATCATCCACAACCACTATTTTTTTTCCGCGGACAACAGATTCCACAATATTGAACTTGAGTTTGGCGCCAAGGTCGCGGATCTGCTGAGATGGTTCAATGAACGTACGTCCGATGTAGTGGCTGCGTATCATGGCAAGTTCAAATGGAATCCCCGATTCCTTTGAGTATCCAAGTGCGGCACAGTTTGATGAGTCTGGAATCGGGACAACAATGTCTGCCTCAACAGGCGCCTGCTGCGCCAGCCTGCGGCCCAACTGTATCCTCATATCGTACACTGAGTCATCGAATATCCGGCTGTCAGGACGTGAAAAGTATATGAATTCAAATACGCAGAGTGATTCTTTTTCGCGGTTAAACGGGTAAAAGGATACAATACCTTTCTCTGATATTTCGATCATTTCGCCCGGTTTTACTTCGCGTTCGTAGACTGCACCGACTATGTCGAATGCACATGTTTCCGATGCCACAACCCATGAGTCTCCGAGTTTTCCAAGGTTAAGCGGCCTGAATCCGTAAGGATCGCGGACTGCATATATTTTATTCCTGTTCATAACGAGCAGGGAGTATGCCCCCTTTATCTGTTTAAGGGAAGCGGTAAGCGCGGTCATGAAATCCTTCTCGCCTGATGCCGCCATGAGATGGACAATCACCTCGGTATCGATTGTTGTCTGGAAGATGTGACCGCGCGATTCAAGTTCGCTGCGTATAGTTCCGGCATTTGTAAGATTACCGTTATGTGACAGGACTATGGGGCCAAGGACTGATGAGGCCCTGAAAGGCTGTGCGTTGCGCAGGAAAGAGGATCCTGTAGTGGAATAACGGTTATGACCGATCGCCATATGGCCTGAAAGGTTATCTATATCCTCCTGCCTGAATACTTCGCTTACAGCCCCCATACCGGCATGTCTGAATATATGTTCACCATCCGAAGAGGCTATACCCGCAGATTCCTGGCCCCTGTGCTGAAGTGAATAGAGGCCAAGGTATGTCAGGTTTGCCGCGAACGGGTTTCCGTATATACCGAATACTCCGCATTCCTCTTTCGGCCTGTAATTCTCTACGCTCGAAAACGGTGTATTTCCCAAAATTGTATCATCCCGCATGAAGTTTTTTTAATGTATTGGAATACCCGGATTAATCCAGGTCTTCCCTGAAATTTATGTTTTTAAATATCACGGAAGGATCACCGAACTCTCTTACCTCATCTTCGGTGACGAACCTTATTTTCATACCGCTGTAAAAAGCGCTCATCTTGTAATTTCCGCTTTTTATAGATTCTTTTATGGCATTCCCGCAACTGTGCGAATAAATCGCATGCAGCGGCTGGTGCCATTCACCGATTTTAGGAACTATAATATCATAATCCGGTTCTATCGAACACATATACCTGATCAGCTCCCGGCTCAGGAACGGCATATCGCACGGGAGAACAAAAACACGGTCAATATCAAATGTCTCCAGTGCAGTGTATATACCGCCAAGCGGACCAAGGCCTGGAATAATGTCCGGGACCACTTTAAGGCCCAGGAAAGCAAACTTCTCCGGATCATTTGCAGCGATAAAAATTTCATCAAGAACAGGATGCACAGAGTCATAGACATGGCTAATCAGCGGTTTGCCGTTGAATACGTGCACGGATTTATCAGCGCCGAACCTTCCGCTCCGGCCGCCAGCGATTATGCAACCTTTGATATTCATTTATAGCATTCTCTCACTTAAAAAGCATAAATAATCAAGGTCGAATAATTCAAGGATTTTTCAGGTTAAAAATATTTTCATTTGAAGACTTTACATGGATTTAATACATAATTGAGTTATGGTTTTATTTATTTCAGGATTTCTTGTAGTCATTTGTAGTCATCTCCGGTCAATCTCCGGTCATTTCTAGTCATCAGCTAGTCATCTCCGGTCATTTCTAGTCATCAGCTGGTCATTTCCGGTCTTTATATAGTTCTTATCTGGTTCTCAGCTAGTCTTTATCCGGTACTCAGCTGGTCATCAGCTGCTCTACGACACGGGCTCAGACAGGCATAAAAAAAGTACTTTATATGGATTTTTCAATTGTATTTTTTATGATTGATTGCTTCACATTATATCTTCTATTTTACTATTTTAAAAAGAGAAATCAAATGAACAGGCAGAAAATTATAACCATAATCGGCAGATCAGGTTCAGGCAAGACCACACTAGTTGAAAAACTTATAAGGCATTATAAATCGGAAGGTAAAAAAGTCTCTGCGCTAAAGAGCATGAGACATGATTTCAACATAGACCACGAAGGCAAGGATACCTGGCGCTACAGGGATGCAGGTGTATTCTCGGCTGCAATTACGAACGGCCGCATGATGGCGTTTGTTTCTGATATTGATACAGACTACACGCCGCTGGATATTGCGCACCTCTATTTTCCGGATTCCGATGTAATTATCATCGAAGGATACAAGGACAGCCGCAGTCCCAAGATCGAGGTTATTGGCGATTCGACCGAAGAGCCGTTATTCGCGGGTGATGATGCTGTTAAGATTGTTGTAACAGACCGTGAGATTCAAACAGCGTTTCCGGTGTTCAGGCGTGATGACATTGATGCAATTGTTAATGAGATCGAGAAGAGTTTTTAAACCGCAGTTCATTCACTGCCGGATTCAATCTGCAGGATTATTTTTTTCAGGTTATGATCATCGGGGTTCCGTTTCGACTGTTCTTTCAGCCGGGCAAGTACCCTGTGTTTTTCAAAACGCTCAGATGCATATGTCGGGTCGGTTTTTTTCGCACGCATGTAGTATTCATACGCCTCCCTGTATCTCCCGGTTTTAAATAAAACTACAGACATATTCGACAGAGCCTTTGTGTATCCGGGGTCTATTGCAATTGCAATATTCAGCTGCTGTTCCGCATTGTTATAATCGTTCATGCGCATGTATGATGCGGCAAGATTGTTATAGTAGTTTTTCTTTGAAGGATCTGCAGTTATGGCAATCCTGAAGTATTCCGCAGCGGAGCTGTTGTTGCCCGCTGCAAGTTCCTGCATGCCTTTCCTGTTCAGGTCATCGGCATTCACTCTATTCTTTGAATATACGGGATGTATAAACAGAACTGTGGCAAGGAGCGCTGAGAGTAAAATCCGCACTTTCAGAAAATCACTTCTGCTTCAGTCTGATCAGCGACTGCAGGTAGTCATCCGGAGCATCGTATCCCATGATATTCAGAATAGTTGCTGCTGAATTTCCCAGTCCGGCATCTTTCATGTCGTCACGTAATTCATACTCCCCGTTATATTGCGGATCGAATATAATAAAAGGCACAGGGTTGAGGGTATGTGCTGTCTTGCTCTTCAGCTTGCCTGTTGCCTTGTCTTTTTCAAATTCACCGGTCTTTGCGTTTACCTCGAACATCTCATCAAGGTTCCCGTGATCAGCTGTAATAACAGCAATCCCCCCGCTCTTTTCCACTGCTTCGAGTAACCTGCCCAGGCAAAGGTCAACGGTTTCGGCGGCAATAACTGCAGCATCCAGGTCTCCGGTGTGGCCCACCATGTCGCCGTTGGGATAATTCAGCCGTATGAACCTGAATTTCCCCTCCTGGATAGTTTCAATTACCCTGTCAGTGATGTCCGCACCCTTCATCCACGGTCTCTGGTTGAACTCAATCCTGTCGGATGGTACCTCGAAGTATGTTTCGCTGTGTTCGTCAAATTTTTCTGTCCTGTTGCCGTTCCAGAAATAAGTAACATGTCCGAACTTCTGCGTTTCTGAAATAGCATACTGCGTAACTCCTGCGTTCACAAGAAACTCACTCACGGTTCTGTCTATATGCGGGGGATTGACCAGGAATTTTTCAGGTATTTTTAAATCGCCGTCATACTGCATCATCCCGGCAAAAACAACATCGGGTCTTCGCACCCTGTCGAACTGTGTAAACTCTTTCTTTTCGAATGCCTTTGTCAGTTCAATCGCCCTGTCGCCCCTGAAATTAAAAAGAATTACAGAATCGCCGTCATTTATTGTTCCAACCGGTCCCCTGTCATCAACAACGGTGAATGCAGGAAGGTACTGGTCAATAATACCGGGTTCATCTTTCCTGAATGTTTCAAGCGCATCCATGGCGCTTTTGAACGGCCTCGCAGTTCCAAGAACATGCGCGTCCCACCCGCGCTTAACAATACTCCAGTCAGCCTCGTACCTGTCCATCGTGGTGACCATGCGTCCGCCGCCTGAAGCTATCCTGTAATTCAGACCTTTTGACCTGAACTTATCGAGAAAATCTTCGAGCTGTTTAATATATATCTGCGCAGAAGTCTCCGGCACGTCCCTGCCGTCAAGCAGCGGATGCACCATGAGATTTTTCACACCATCTGCCGCAGCCTTTTCAATTAGACTGAACAGGTGATCAATGTGTGAGTGGACATTTCCGTCAGAAAGAAGACCTATGAAATGTATCTTTGTACCTGATTTAACCGGTTTTTCAATAAGCTCTTTCCAGAGAGGTGTATCAAAAACCTCACCGGATGTAATGGCGCTGTTTACCAGTTTTGCGCCCTGGTCAAAAATTCTCCCTGCGCCAAGTGCGTTGTGACCCACTTCAGAGTTGCCCATATCCGCATCGCTGGGAAGACCAACGGCTGTTCCGTGCGCTTTAAGTGTCCTGTACATTGGCCCCTGCATAAGCCGGTCAAGGTTCGGCGTACGTGCAAGAAAGAATGCGTTCCCTTCGTTGGTGCGTCCTATGCCCATACCGTCCATGATTACAAAGACAAGCGGACCTTTGCGGTTTATTATATTATTCTTTTTAAGCGGCTCCATATTTTCTCCGTGGTGTTCATCTGCACCGGCCTGAATTAATGCCGGAAGATACTGTTATGTAAATTTCAAACAATATAAAAAAAGGGCAGGTAAAGGTCAATATTTTTTGGGGATTGATAATCAGCCTTCACGAGGTATGTTCAGTTCTTTTTATCTGGAACTTCATTGGCTCTTATTATAGAATCCATTTCATGATCATCGTACATCGGCGTCATGTGCTACTCATATTTATTAATCCAACCTGAACTTTTACATCTGTGACATGTAACACTTTTTTTCACAGAAGATCTCCCTGTAAATTCAACCTGGTTATTGTAAATGGAATTCTCAGTATAATTTATCTGCCGGTCTGTTTCTCAATTCTTATATTCCATGTCATCCCTGTGCGCAACCTCCCATCCGGGTGCAAACATGCAGCTGTACAGAATAGAGCCTGGTAGCATCCTGAGTCTTCATCGATTTCCGGTTCTGTTTTATCCTCTACAACTGTTTGTGTTATAATTTTACCGTAGGCCCTGCATACCGGGCATTTTATTGAATTCTCTTTGTCGGGATTGGTTTTACGTTTCCTCGTGAATTGCCGCATCCCGTATTTAATGCAATGAGTGAAGCAGTTAAAATTACAATGAACCTGTTCATAATAGCAATCTGCATATTGAACTTATTTCAGATCATTCACGGAAATAATCCCGGTACCATACGACCTGTACCTCTCCAGTCGCTCACTGCCCGGCATTCCGCCCCTCATCGACAGGACAGCCTCTTTTATAACATAAACCCTGTAGCCGTTCGCAACAGCTCCTTTTATCGTACTGTTGACGCATGCCTCTGCTGCAAGACCCGTGATATATAATGTCCCTATTTTTTTCGAGTTGAGGTATTGCTGCAGCCCGGGATTTGAAAATGCATCCGCACGGGACTTGGTGAAAATCATGGAGTTCTCCCTGAAAATATTTCTGTTTATTTCTGTTCCGGGATCACCCTCTTCAGGGAATGTGGGCAGGATGAATGATAGGAACGAATTCTTCGGGAATTCCTGCCTTATGTAAATTACTTCATAACCGCTCTTTTTGTTTATCGCTTGATTGATACTGTTCAGGAATGGTGCTACTCTGTATTTTTTCGCCTTTTCCGGGTTATCATAAAAAGTAAGCATGTTCTGCACATCAATTACCAGTATGACTGAATCAGTATTTTTCTGATGATTGATCTTCGTCACCGGAGACGGTGTGAGTATATAAAAGAACTCGATGCCAAGGACAACTATTACATACAAGAGAAACAACATTACCAGTATTCCAATTATTTTGAAAAATAGTTTCATATTGCTCCCCCGTTAAATATTTAAGTATTAATAGTTTTAAATGTCAACCGTCACATTTTATACAGATAGTTTCATCCCCGTACTTATCTTTTCAAGCCTGTTGCCCAGCCTTTTTTTCAGAATGCCAAAGGGAACCTCTCCAGTGCAGTGACCGGTGTAATACTTTATATCATATTCAGAAAGTTGTGCGGCAAACTCATTAATTGATGCAGCATCCTCATATACGCTGCCGCCCGGATTACACAGGTGCATACCGCCGACAAAACTTCTTACCCTGAAACCGGGAAAAGCCTTTATGACACTTTCTATTATATTAGTTACACCTGAATGAGAACATGAATTGAACAATACAAGTTCCTTCCCGTCAATAATGACAAGTGTCGATTCGTGAGCAAAATCGTCGTTTAATTTATTTCCTTCATTTTTCATGTAAAGGTATTTGTTCAGTGAAGGTCTAAATCCCCCGGTTGAAGTATTTTTAATTATCCATGCATCTGCCGTTATCTTTGTATTTTCATTAACAGTAGATATCCGGTTAAGAACTGAACGTGATGCCCTTATTCCAACAGGTAAATATATATATTTTTTTATCCTGAAATAGTACCTTTCGCGCGGGTTTCCGGCAAGATAAATTCCGGCGGTTTTGTTGATTTTATCGAAAGCATCCAGTCCGCCGGTATGATCAATATGAGCATGCGAAAGTACAAGGTGCTGCACTGAGTCCAGGTCAGCATTCAGTCTGCCGGCGTTAAGTATAAATGATTTATCCGGTCCGGTATCGAGAAGAATACAGGATGCTTCTGTTTTAATAAGTACTGAAAGTCCATGTTTAGAAATCAGGTCCTTGCTGACCGAGGTGTTTTCTACCAGAATAGATATATCAACCATGATTTACCTGCTTTGAAAAATTAATTACAATGTTAAATCAGTAATTGTTCCTGAAAATACTTTTTAGTGTAATATGGTGATTTTATTCCCCCCGCCGCCGAAGCCGGTGGGGGGAATAAAGCTTTTTACTCTGCAAATTGGTTAAGGAATTAACACTGATGATAAATTGCGTTATTCTGATTTTTTCATTAAAAAAAATTGAAAATTTCTTCAATCATAATACTAATATTATACACGCTTAAATTAATTGATATTCTCATCATGCTGCTTTGTAGATAAATTATGGAGAGAAAGAAATGAAACTTCAATCAAAAATATTCCGAATATTCATGCCCGTGCTGATTGGCATAACTGCTGAAATCAAGTACATCAGCGCTGCAGATTCAGTTTTCCAGGCAAAATGTTCCAAATGTCACGCACTGCGTAATCCTGATAATTATTCAAAAGCCGAATGGAAGTATAATGTCGAACGTATGGCCGGGAGAGCAGGATTGAATCCCCAGGAGATCGCGGAAATTATTAAACTGAATAAAAAATAACCTGTATCATAATGGGATTTTTCAGTGGATGCTGATTTCGCCTGAATTTAGTGTGACAATGCCGGAATCTGTTTCAATGCTGAGACTGCCGTCGCTGTTGATCCCTGTTACTTTACCTGTGACCGGGTGTTGATTCAGATTAACTGAAACGGTGCTTCCTATTATATCCGAATTTTCAGTCCATGCGGTAAGTATATTCTCCAGGCCCGATTGAATAAACTCATTATACCTGTTCTCCATTTTATATAAAAGCCTTTGCAGCAATTCTATCCTGTCGATAACGATCCCGGTTTCATCATAAATGGAAGATGCGGTATCTCTAATCTCATCGGGTAGATCTGCTGAAACAGGTCCGGTGTTTATTCCTGTACCGGCAATGATAAATAATATTTTACCGGATGAAATTTTCATTTCAGTAAGTATGCCTGAAATTTTCTTATTATTTATAAGAATATCATTAGGCCATTTAATCCTGTGGGTGTGTATTCCGAAGCTGTGAAGAGCATCAGAAAGTGCAACTGCAATTAAAAGTGTAAGTCCGGGTGCTTTGGCGATGCTTATTCCAGGCCGCAGGATAATTGAAAATGAAAGACTTTTACCGGGTATTGAAACCCATTTTCTGCCGCGCCTTCCCTTTCCGGTGATTTGCGATTCTGCAACAACTATGGTGCCTTCAGGTGAAAAACTATCGGCAAGCATGTACGCCCTGTCATTGGTTGAATCAGTTTCATCAAAAACATGGATTTCTTTCCGGCCGAACACAGAGGTCAGCAGTCCATTTCTTATTTCTGATTCATTAAGCATGGCAGGGATAATTAATCCTTATATTTCGATTTGACTCTTTCATCCCATAAATTAAGAGATTCCTGGATGCTATAGACTCTGCGTTCAATAAACTCCTCTCTTTTACCGTTGTTCCATTGAGAAACAGGCCTGAAATAACCGGCAACCCTTGAGTATATCTCGGCATTGATTTTCATTTTTTTCATGATATAACCTCCGTGTAAATAATTCTGTTTTGTCAATCCTGTTAATAACAAATCTACCATGCTTTTAAATAATGTCAACATATTTTAAGCAAACACATGTATGTTATTTATTTTTTTCGAATAAATTCAGTGTTGATTCCTTAACCATTTTGCAGAGTAAAAGGATCTATTCCCCCCGCCGCCTTCGGCGGCGGGGGGAATTAAATTATCATATTACACTAAAAAGTATTTTCAGGAATTATTACTGGAATAAATTTATGAATTACAGGAGTAATTTTTTTAACTTGCGTGATAACCCGCAATAATGCATCATTATTAACTAAATGATAGATCCTGGAATATATAATGCCGCTTCCCGATAAAAAACCGTACCGGTTCATACTCCTCTTTTTTCTCTACCTTTCGCAGGGGATACCGTTTGGTTTCCAGGCAACTGCCCTTCCCCTCATGCTCAGGGAACGGAACGTCTCCCTGGCGATGATCGGCATGAGTACACTGCTCGCATCTCCATGGATGCTTAAATTTTTCTGGGCACCGCTCATTGATATGAAATGGAACAGGTCTATGGGCAGGCGAAGAACCTGGATCATCCCGCTGCAAATACTTCTTATAACCGCAATCGTTTCAGCATCTAAAACTATTGATACCGGCATATACCTTCTTGCCGCGAATATACTGATCATGAACATTGCCGCTGCCACACAGGACGCCGCGGTTGACGGCCTTGCTGTTGATATCCTTGCGGAGAATGAACTCGGTTACGGAAATTCTGCACAGGTCGTAGGTTATAAATCCGGGATGATTATCAGCGGCGGGCTGCTTGTATGGCTCAGCGGTTACTTCGGGTGGAGCATGCAGTTCAAAGTTATGGCGATAATTGCGGCAATTCCTCTCCTTCTCATATTTTTTTACAATGAAAAGGAAACAGAGGCAGTTCATTGTAAAGAAAGGCTTAAACTCGCAGAAGTGTTTCATATTCTTGTCTGTTCATTTCAAAAAAAGTCAGCCCGGTATTTTCTATTGTTCATCCTGCTCTACAAGTCCGGTGAAGTAATGATTGATATCATGTTCAAGCCGTTTGTGATTGATTCAGGTTTCCCGGCATCAAGTACCGGGCTATGGATCGGGACATACGGCATGGCAGCGTCCATCTGCGGTTCTCTTGCGGGCGGAGTGCTGTCATCCAGGAAAAAACCGCTTATCGGGCTTTTTTATGCTGCCGTATTCAGGCTGATTCCGCTCATGTGCATTACGGTTATATCTTTCATCAAACCGCAGGCGTACCATATCATAACAATTTCACTGCTGGAACATTTTTTCGGCGGCATGCTCACCACTGCTGTCTTTGCATTTATGATGTTTAATGTTGACAGAATTATAGGCGCCACACACTATACATTATTCGCAAGCATCGAAGTCATCGGCAAGGCGCCTGGCGCTGCGCTTTCAGGTGTTGTGGCGCAGAAGTTCGGTTACTCCGCATGTTTCATTACAGGTACAGTGATCTCGGCGCTTGTGATACTGTTGCTTCCATTGTATAAATGGAGTTTAGAGGAAAAAGTATGAAATTCAGGCCATGCATAGACCTCCATGAAGGCAGGGTAAAACAGATAGTGGGCGGTACACTTACCGGTTCAGGTGCGGTCGAAAATTTTGTATCGGACAAAGACGCTGCATATTATGCGGCACTATACAGGGATGACGGACTCACCGGCGGCCATGTAATAATGCTCGGTCCGGGCAATGAGGATGAGGCATTCAATGCTCTCAGGGCATACCCGGGCGGTCTGCAGGTAGGCGGAGGCATCAATCCCTCCAATGCGAAAAGATACCTTGATGCCGGCGCATCTCATGTAATCGTCACCTCTTATGTTTTCTGCAACGGTGCAATAAATTTCCGGAACCTTGAAATGATAAGTAACACTGTGGGCGCAAACAGGCTTGTACTTGACCTGAGCTGCAGGCGGAAGGACTACTCCTACTATGTTGTGACAGACCGCTGGCAGAAATGGACCGATTTCGCGATCTGTTATGCGAATATGCAGCTTCTTGAAAAATACTGTAATGAAATGCTTGTTCATGCAGCTGATGTTGAAGGGAGACGGAATGGTGTTGATGAATATCTTATTTCTATTCTCGCTGAATCTGTTAATATTCCTGTCACTTACGCAGGCGGAGTAAAGGACATGAGTGATATAGAAAAAGTCTGCAGGCTGGGACGCGGCGTCATAGACCTTACCATAGGGAGTGCGCTTGATATCTTCGGCGGTGATATACCATACAAAGAGGTCATAAACAGTCCGGAATTTAAGCAGAGATAGTCAGGCGCTTTGAACTGAAAGTGATATAATACTCCACCGCGATAACTTTTTCAGCTATAAACTTCACCGGTTTTAACGAATACGCGGAATTATAACGGGAGTATTTTTTTTGTATTCAGTGTATTCTTTCCCGAAGCGTTTTGTCAGTTCCGGTTCTTCAATATATTTGAATTCAAGAATACTCATTAAAACGAACAGCGGTGTCATAATAAACGTCAGCGTAATTGATCCGAAGAAAATGCCAATACCGGTTATCATTACGAAGAGACCAGTCATCATTGGATTTCGTGAATAGGCGTAAGGTCCGTTGGTTACCAGTTCCGGCGGCGGATTTACCGGCACGGGAGTTCCCCTGGTTTTAAAGAATTTACCTGCACACCATAACCACAAAAAAGCACCCGCAGCAAGGAACGGTATCGAAACAATAATGCCTAACGGTCTGGAAACAAATTCAGGTAATCCGAAATAGCTGTCCAGGTATAAAGAGGCAAGTATCAACAGCAAAACAATGCAGAAAAAAAATGAGCCGAATAGAAGTGTAAGAAACGGGCGACTGCTGTTTGATCCGGTTGCCGTCTTATATAAAAAGTTTATAATGATTCTGGTCATTGAACAACCCTCTTAATTTATTTTTGTAATTGATTAAGATGTATTGCGTATATAGAAAGTATGGACTGAAGTAAAAGTCAATAAGCATGTGTGGATTTTTGCCGTTTGATAAATAAAAAAGCACTTCCATGAAGTGAAAGTGCTTTGTATGCTCCCCCGGCAGGACTCGAACCTGCGACCAATTGATTAACAGTCAACTGCTCTACCGACTGAGCTACAGAGGAATGCTCATTAAGACAGGAAAGTTAATAGCAAAAATACCCTTTTCATGTCAACACAATTTTTTGAATAAATTTTTACAGGCTGAAATAAGTTCCCGCCAGCTTAATTATCCTGAAAAGAGGAGGTGAACGCGGTAAAAAATTTCATCTTGACAATAAATTAAGTCATAAATATATGGATTACGCAAACGGCGCTGTGCCCAAGTGGCTAAGGGGGAGGTCTGCAAAACCTTTATTCATCGGTTCGAATCCGATCGGCGCCTATTACTTTTTCTTAAATACCGCAACAAAGCCCAGGTGGTGGAACTTGGTAGACACAAGGGACTTAAAATCCCTTGATCCCTGTGATCGTGCGGGTTCAAGTCCCGCCCTGGGCAATCACAAGAATCATTTCCAGTTTTGTATCATGTTGACAAGCAGTCTCAAACCGTATCCTGTTGCGTTCTTGGGCCTGTATCCCCGTGCTTTTGAGTACCATGCTGTGCCTGCGATGTCTATATGCAGCCATGGTGTCTTACCTATAAACTTTTTCAGGAAAACTGCACCGGCAATAGTACCCGCATTCTTCTCCGAAGACATGTTCGACAGGTCTGCAATTTCGGACTTCATGCGGTCTTCATAGTCATCAAAGAACGGAAGCCTCCAGAGTTTTTCACCGGTTTCTGCAGATGCGGACTCAACGGCTGCTGCGAGTTTATCATCAGTGGACAGGTACGCGGCTACTGTTTCACCAAAGGTCACAACGCAGGCGCCGGTCAGCGTGGCCATGTCAACAATGAACTCGGGTTTTACCTCTTTTTCCATGTAAGCAATTGCATCAGCCAGTATAAGGCGGCCTTCAGCGTCGGTGTTCCCTATTTCAACCGTTTTGCCGCTGTATGATCTGAATATATCCCCGGGCCTGTACGCGTTGTTGCTCAGCATATTCTCCGTAAGCGGTATTACCGCAGTGACGTTTTTCCTGACTTTAAGTTCAGCAAGCGACTTCATCATGCAGAGAACAGTAGCTGCACCGGACATGTCGCAGCGCATTGTTTCCATGGATGCCGACGGCTTCAGGTTCATCCCCCCTGAATCAAACGTGATCCCCTTGCCTATTATCCCCAAAACTTTTTTATTTTTCTGATCACCCTTATACTCAAGTTTCACAACGCGTGGCTCGATTGCACTACCCCTGTTCACCGCAAGAAGAAGGCCCATTTTTTCTCTTACTATATCCTTCATGTCAAGAGCCGAGCATTTAAGTCCGGACTTCTTTGATATATCAGCCGCTCTTTTCGCGAAGCTCACGGGATTTATTGCGTCTGACGTTTCATTGATCATATCACGGCACAGGAAAGTATTTTTGCATATTATTTCTGTAATACTGATAATTGATTCCGCATCTTTTGCACGTGAGATAAAAATAATTTTATCAACCGGCTTTTCACTTTTTCTGTCGGGAGTCTTGTACCTGTCGAACCTGTAGTTCGCAAGCGTCATTCCTTCGGCGATATACTGCAGTGTCTGTTCAGGTGTGAATTTATTTAATAACGGAATAATCACTGCGAGTTCATTGATCTTTCTTCCCATTGCCGCTGCAACAGCCGAAGCTCCGCAATTACGTAAAGACTCCGGAGTCAGTTTCAACAGATCACCGGTTCCACATAAGAGAATGCTGTTCTCACCTGGTATGAATATGACTTCATTTTGATCACCATTAAAATACTGAATGCCATGTACCGGGATGTCATCGGTATTTTTAACTTTAATTCCGCATTTCAAGTCCGGAATACTTTTATCATCTGCAAATATTACACGCACGATTTTTTTATTCTTATAATCAGATGCAACTGAAAGTTTCATTGTTAACTCCATAAATTATATTGCAGCGGCATTATGTCGTCTTTGTAAAAAAGACACTGGATTCGCTTTGCAATGCATAAGGCTTTTACTTAAATGTTTCTTCAAGAAATATTTTTATTCAGTACACACATACTTAAAAAAATCCGCAAAAAGCACGATAAAACCGCTTTTTTATGCAAATACGAATGTCCGTGCAGTATTCATTTTGTTTTTTGCTTCTGACACTGAATAAAAAATTTAATCGCAGGTTTACATTATCACAAAATGAAATATTCGGGAATGCAATAAAAAATTTTAGCCATTTTTCAAGCATCCGGGTTATTCATATTGACATTTTTTTTTAAGGAAATATAAATGCCATGTGTGTGTTGATTCATATTACTAACTGAATGACAGGTGCCGGCATTTTATGGGTGCCAGGGTTCATTTTTTTTAAACAAATTTTTTATAAGCATCCTTTTTCAAAAACAACAAGATTGTTTATTAACAGACATTCACAGGAGGTTTTTTATGGCTAGAAGGATCGAAAAAGTAGCAGTAATCGGATCCGGTATCATGGGTGGTGGTATTGCCGCTCTTTGCGCAAGCGCAGGCATCAAAACTTTATTGCTGGACATCGTTCCCTTTGA
>Ga0116171_10000509_pt1 | contig 41472 bp, 36 predicted proteins | sample AD_JPNHW2_MetaG_FD_89798 | JGI IMG/M metagenome (GOLD analysis project Ga0116171, IMG submission 89798) | Active sludge microbial communities of municipal wastewater-treating anaerobic digesters from Japan - AD_JPNHW2_MetaG | ecosystem: Engineered > Bioreactor > Anaerobic > Digestate | place... | reverse complement strand
TTTGTCACGTTTGCGCTGCCGAAGATCTTGGGCGGGATGCCGAGCACCGTGTACACGCCCGAGGCAACGAAGTACGTGCCGATCGAGATCGCCTTCTGCGAATACCATTCGGGTGCGGCGCCGCCCAGCGGGAGATCGCCGATGCCGACATTGAGCTCCTTTGCGATGTTGGCGGCAAGCACGAGGATGCGCGAGCAGTCAACGCAGGAGCCCATGTGGAGCACCGGCGGGATGCCGAGCGCGTTGCAGACGGCCTTGAGCCCGGGCCCCGCCAGGTCCGCAGCCTCGGGAACGAGCAGGCCCGCCTTCCCGCACGCGATCGCGGCGCACCCGGTCTCGACGACCAGGATGTCCCGCTTGATCAGCTCTTTTGCAAGCGTGACATGGCCGTAGTCCTGCCTGATCTTCGGGTTGTTGCAGCCCACGATGCCGACTGCCCCCCGGATCTTCCCGGCAACGATGGCATCGATCAGCGGCTTGTACGTGCCGCCGAGCGCCTTCCGGATCGCTTCTTCCGAGAAGCCCGACATCAGCTGCACCGGTTTCTCGGGGATCCGGACCCGGGCCGGGTTCCGGTTCCTGAAGTTGTCGATGGCAAGGGCGATGATCTCCTTTGCGGTGTCATAGGCATTTTCCGGCCGGAACTCCTTGTACACGGAGCCCGGGATCTTCGCCTTCCGGCTGGTGGTCACGACCTTTGTGTGGTAACAGCCGGCCGTGTGGGTGACCGCGGGGAAGATGCACTGGTAATCGATCACCATGGCCTCGACGGCTCCCGTTGCGATCACCAGTTCCTGGTCGAAGAAACTGCCGGCAAGGGGGATGCCGTGCCGCATTAAAAGTTCGTTCCCCGTACAGCACATGCCGGCAAGGTTGATACCCGCTGCGCCGGCTTCCTGTGCACGTTTCACGAGCGCCGGGTCCGCTGCCGCCTTCACGATCATGTCGGAGAGGACCGGGTTGTGCCCGTGGAGGACGATATTGACCTTGTCCCTGCTGAGGGTGGCAAGGTTTATCCACGCCTTGTTGGGCGTCGGGGTCCCAAAGAGGATATCGGAGGCATCGGTCCCCATCATCGAGCCGCCCCAGCCGTCGGAAAGGGCCGTCCGCATCGCGTGCAGCAGGATGTTGGTGTAATCGGAATCCACGCCCATGTGGATCCGGTGCATGGCTTCCACCACCTCGCGGTCTATGCTGCGGGGCATGATCCCCGCCCTGTTCCACGCGTCTTTTGTCTTTGCCGGGGCACGCTCGGTCATCTGGATCCGGTTTTTCAGCGTCCCGTACTCCTCGAGCAGCGCCCGCGCAAGTTCGCCGGCGATCTCCTCCTTTTTCCGGCCGGCGGTTTTAATGCCGTACTCCGTTGCGACCGCGTGCAGCTTCGCCTCGTCGGTTATCTGGTATCCCTGCGCCCGGCCTTCCGCGGTGGCGAGCATGGCCTCCACCACCTCGCGGCCGTGATCCGAGTGGGCTGCCGCTCCCGTGGTCAGGTCGTCGAGCAGGTTGCGGGCAACGATAAGGTCGGCCTCCGCGCCGCACACGCCCCGGGTCGGGCTTTTCCCGAACGGCTCGGTCCGGCAGGGCCCCATGGCACACCGGTTGCAGCAGACGCCCAGGTTCCCGAATCCGCACTGCGGCTGCTGGCCGCTGAACCGGTCCCAGACGGTCTCGACGCCGTCTTCCATGGCTTTTACCAGGATCTCCCGGTCAGCCTTGTCGCTCGCTCTCGTTTCGGCAATTTTCCTGCCCGCAGATGAATCGTACATTGTTAGCTCCCCCTCTAGTTCTCCCCTTGTAATTCAGCCAGCTCTGCCATGATTGCCCGGAACGCCTTGATGCCGGCCGGCATCTTCGGTGTTTCGGATCCGGTCTCCTGCGCTGCGATCAGCCGCAGGGTGAAGTCCTTCCTGCTGGACCGGATCAGGTCGTCCGCATCCCCGAAGGTGAGGGCGCCGGTCTTGCAGGCCTCGGCACAGGCAGGGATTGTCCCGGCCCGCTGCCGTTCTATGCAGTTGTCGCATTTCGCGTTCACCTCGCGGTCCGTGTCCAGCTGGTGGACGCTTTCAAACCGTATGATGCCGAACGGGCATGCCATGGCGCAGACCGCACACCCGATGCACCGCTCGTACCGGACAAGCACGGACCCGGTATCCGCATCCCGCGCCAGCGCCTCGGTCGGGCAGACCTGCATGCAGGGCGCCGGGTCGCAGTGCCGGCACCGGTTGGGAAAGGTCAGGTAATCCATTCCCGTCTCCACAAACACCCGCGGCTGCGACCGCTTCTCTTCCCTGAGCGCGGCGAACAGCTCTTTTTTCTCCGCGTGCTCGATCGCACACGCGACCTCGCAGTGCCTGCACCCGATACAGAGTTCAGGCGTTACAAAAACCGTTTTCATGCATGAAACCTCCCCGTTCCCGGACGTCTGGGCCGGGAATTGCTCACCTTGACATGTCTGATAACAGCCTGATTGCGAACCATTACTATATACGGCTTTTTATGGTAACAACGGGCCTCGGGCCGGCCGGGACCCTGCGGCAGAAAAAAAGTATCTGCACAGCGATCCCATGGGAAGATGACCATGACAAAAAATCCACCATGCGCACAGTGCGGGAAGGAGGCCATCGGGTTCCAGTCCATCGGGTGTGGTTTTATGAACGTCTGCAGGGAGCATGCCGACAGCCACGTCCTTGCCCTCCGGCCCGGTGAAAAACAGTCAGTGGGTGACAGCTGTTATTTCGAACGGTTCGCGACCTCCGATCCCTGATCGTTTGAGCGGGAAGTTCCGGGGGCCGTTCCTGAAGACCTCCCTGTCTGCGGATTGCATTGAAGGCCCGGTCTTACCCTTATACGTACCATGGTCCGCAGGGTCTGCCCGCGGGCAGGGATCGCGGGGGTGGGCATCCCCGGCCGGGCGTCCTCCCCAAAACAATTCCCGGTACCGGGAACCCCCGTGGGATAGTATTAACATACGGATGTTCGTAACAGACACGTATGAAGGAAGTGGTAAGAACCGGCATCCTCGTTGCCGTTTTTTTTATTGCGGTTGTCGCAGGTTTGCTTGTTTTTGGGACTGCCGGGAGCCCGGAAGGGGGGTATCCGATCAATGCCACGGTGTACACAACCCTTGACCGGACCGTGGTCCCGGTCCCCGTGCCGGCGGATGCACCGGTGCTTTACCCGTACGAGGTTTCCCGGTACGCGGAGAACGGGTATGGCAGGTGGCAGTACGGCGGGGGACTCGGGTATGAAAAACGGCTGGACCTGATGCCCGCGGGATATTCCCCGGCGCCGGTCAACCAGTCTGCCCGGCTCCTGCATTTCTTTTCCATGAGCGACATCCATATCGCCGACAAGGAGACCCCTGCCCAGGCAATTGTGTTCGGGTACAAAGGGGGGAACCCTTCGGCATATTCGCCGACCGCGCTGATGACCACCCAGACGCTTGACGCCGCCATCCAGACCATGAACGCCCTCCACCTGGAAAAGCCGTTCGATTTCGGTATCGGGCTTGGCGACGCGATCAACAACAACCAGTTCAACGAGCTCCGCTGGTATATCGATGTCATCGACGGTAAAACGATCAACCCGGACTCGGGCGCAAAGGATGATCCGGTCCCCGGCCCGCTCAACGATTACCAGGATACGTACAAAGCCGCCGGGCTGAACCGGAGCATTCCCTGGTACCAGACCCTCGGCAACCACGACCAGTTCTGGCTGGGGACCAGCGTTCCGGACGAGTACATCAAAAAGACCCTGGTTGGCCGGGATATCCTCAACCAGGGAAATATCCTCACCGATCCGCTCGGCATCGCAAGCCGGGGTTTTTATACGGGTGCCATTGACGGCCGGACCCGGTACGGGGACGTGATCGGGGCAGGCCCCATGAGTGAATTTAATGCAACCCCCCAGGTACCTGCAGCCGATCCCGGCCGCCATGGACTCTCGCGATCGGAATGGATGGGGGAATTTTTCAATTCCTCCACGCTCCCCACCGGGCACGGATTCACACGGTCCGGCGCAGCGGAGGGTTTTGCCAGCTACACGTTCGATCCCCGGCCGGATGTCCCGATCCGGGTGATCGTGCTCGACGACACCATGCGGGATACCGATGCAGATGTCACCATCTTTGCGGACGCTTCCCTGGACCAGGTCCGGTATGACTGGCTAGTCGGGGAACTTGACAAGGGCCAGGCCGAGGGCAGGCTCATGATCATTGCTGCGCACCTCCCCATCCGCAATGAATCCGCAGCCAGCTCCCGACTCTGGACACCGGGGTCCCCGGTATCCGAGCAGATGCTGATTGCCAAGCTCCATACGTACCCCAACCTCCTCCTGTGGATCTCGGGCCATGTCCACCGGAACACGGTCACGGCGTTCCCCTCCCCGGACCCCGCCCGCCCGGAGCTCGGGTTCTGGGAAGTCGAGACCGCGTCCCTCCGGGATTTCCCCCAGCAGCTGAGGATGTTTGAGATCGTCCGCAACAGCGACAACACGGTATCGGTGTTCGCCACGGACGCGGACCCGTCCGTACAGGAAGGGACGCCTGCGGCATTGTCCCGGTCCTATGCGGTCGCAACCGTCCAGCTCTTCAATTCCACGGTCGTTCCCGGGCCGTCCGGTGCGTACAATGCCGAGCTGGTCAAGCCGCTCAGCCCGGCAATGCAGGAAAAAATCCAGAAGTACGGGACACCGGCCGGCGGGTAAGCGCTCCCGCCCTTTTTTCCCGGTGACGAGGACGACCCGGGCCGGCGTACCGGGACCGGAAGAGCGGTGAAGGAAGTGCCGGGATGAAAAACCCGCGGTACGCCACGCGCCGGTGCCGGAAAAATACATTACCTTCACGTTTCCCGTGCAGCGCCCGGCAGATCACGCGGTACTCACCGGTACGGATCCGGTAACGGTTTCCTGCGCCGGCAGGGGTATGCATCGCGGGGCACGGGTCCGCGTGCAGGGTCAGGGGCATACCCAAAAAAATATGCTGGCGTTTTTTTCGGGGACTATTCCGGAGATCCTTTTTCAGCGCCCGTCCTGAACGGTCATGCAAACGGATCCCTGTACCCGGCTCATGCAATGCGTTTTTGCCCGGCCGGGCTCGTTGTGCAGCTTACTCCGGTTCGTTGATGACCACGGCAGGTTTTTCCACGAACGAACCGGTTGTATCTTCGTACGAACTCAGGCACCCGTTCCCGGAACATATGCAGGGCCCCCGGTAGCAGTTCCCTTTGCAGCAGACGGAACCTGGTGAACAGCAGCTCGTGCCGCAGCAGAAATCCTCCGGATCGGCGCACCGTTTTTCCGGGTTGCACTGCGCATAACACCGGCTCTGCCCGTCATCCCCCGGGACATATCCGGCCGGGCACGAGAGGGAGAGCGGTGTTGAAACCAGCGTGGCGGTCGCTGGTTGTGCGGGGGTGACGGCTTCTGGTGCTGCCGGGTACGGTGCAGGAGTATCTCCCGGGATCGTGGTACTGCCGGGTTGTGCAACCGGCGTTTCGGAACACCCGGACAAAAGCGCGAATGCGATCGCAAGACCCGCAACCAGATACACTATCCTTCCCGTGTTCACCCCGGCCAGCCTCCCGTACTTTCCTGATGAATCCTATGGACCGGCCGGGAAATATATATTCGCGTTACCTCCGGTGTCGCGATGAGAATCATAAGATCTCCCGGCCTGCCCGGTGCCGGCCATCCCCGGTCACAGGTTTTTTAACGAGCCGGGTAAACCGGGCGGGGCCCCCGGGCTTCTTTTCCCTGCACTGATCCGGGCCCGTACTGCGCCCCGTTGTACCTCCTTTCCCTCACTCCCGGATCTCCAGAGGCAATAATTCGCAGAAACCACGGAATCCGGGCCGGAATCCGGAGCGGTTCTCCGGCGGGAATGCATGAGGCATTGGTTAGCCGAGTTATGAGGGGCGAACGATCCCGCAAACGGACTACCAGGGGGCCGATCGGAAAAAAGGCCTGTTCTGGGGATCGGTTTTCTGGGGGGAACGGAGTCCGTACAGGGCTCCGATTCCTCGTTTTTTGGGAAATATGACAGGGTTTCTATAGAAACCTGCAGTGTTTCGGGCAAAAATAGCCGGTTTCACGCCGTGGCGGGATGACAGGGTATGGCAGAATTGGGGCGGCGGAAAAGAGGGTCATGCGTGTTTCGGGATGTGGCAGGGTAAAAAAGGCCTAGAGACCGTGTATCCTGGGGGGTCGAATCCGGGCTCATTACGGCCCCGGATTGGGCTTCCCGGGATCCTCGATCACGAATTCCGTGCAAAAACCCCCTGTTTTCGTGCACGGTTTTCCGGGAGTCCTTGCTTTGCCCGGGTTTGCGGCGATCGGGGCGATTTCCATCGGGATTCAGATCCATTATTATTGATTATCCCGTGGCGGAAACCGATCGCGTGCGGTGAATAGCCAGGCCGGATCGAAAGGAAGGGCTGTTTCGGGGGTCGGGCTTACCTCTGTGACGGGAGGGGATCTCATGTCGGTTCGCACAAGGGGAATACTTCTCGAAACTCTTATGCATTTTCACTCTAAATCCGGTTGACAGCATATGATGACGGTCCGGCGGGAATTAACAAAAATAAAAAAATTTCCGGATTATCAGGAAATCTGGCGAGGTTTTTATGAGAAAAGAAAACCGTTTCACGCTGACAAAAGAACGAAAGGACGAGCTGGTCCTGGAGATCAAGAATTATTTTTCAAAAGAGCGGGATGAGGAAATCGGAGATCTGGCAGCAGTCCTGCTCCTGGATTTTATCCTGGAAAAAATAGCGCCGGAATGGTACAACCAGGGCGTTCTTGATGCATACCGGTACATGAAAGACTCCGCGGAGGATCTTTTATCCATCCGGAAATAATGGGGCAGCCTTTTTCCGATAATCAATTCTGTAATGAGACGAAGGGGAACCAACCCTCCTGCCCATCCGGAATAATCCGGGAGAAAACTCCCGCATCCATGGGGGGAGGCCGGCAGTAACCCCCCCACCGGTTCCGGGTCCGGGACCGTGTGCTCACCTTAATATTCGCGGTCAGGGTGTGCCGGGCGATGGCTGATAAGGCAGGGGGGGTTGGCGGTAAACCCCCCCGGGCCTCAACCTTCTGTACGTTTAATGGCGGGACGTGTGGACCTGTTGGCTACGTTGCATTGGTGAGGATGAGTGGGGCCCGGCTGCCGGTAAGAACCCGGAAATCATATCCTTAAGCCATTGTTTTAGGCGTAAGAGAAATAATTAATGGGAGGTACATCAGACAGGAAGCAGAGAACCTTATGACAAGCCGTGACGAAATTCTCGATCTCCTCAAATCAATAAAGAGTGATCTTACCGCACGGTATAAAGTCCGCAGCATTGGTATCTTCGGTTCATTTGCCCGGAGGGAAGGACGGGCGGACAGTGATGTGGATATCCTCGTAGATTTTTGTGAGGGCGCAGATCTCTTCGATCTTATCGAACTTTCGGAATATCTTGAAGAGAAGATCGGGAGACCTGTGGATCTTGCTACCCCGCGGGCATTACGGCCGGAGATACGTGATGGTATTTACCGGGATGTTGTGTACGCATAAGGGAATACCGGCTCCTCCTTTCTGATATACTTCAGGCTGCGGAAGATATCCAGAAATTTACCCTCGGGAAATCCCGGGAAGGGTTTGCTCTTGATGAGAAGACCAAATCTGCGGTATATACAAATTTGCCGTCATGGGTGAAGCAACGAAACGTTTACCGGATCAGGTACGGGAACAGTATCCCGATATACCCTGGCGGAGTATCGCCGGGCTGCGGGACAAGGTGATTCACGGATATATTGGCGTGGATTATGAGCTCCTGTGGGAAACAGGAAAGAGGGGATCTTCACTATCCTTTTAATGTACCTCTTCGTTTTCAAGAAGGTCTTTCATTTCACGGGTGAGCAGGGGAAGATTTGTTTCAAGGATACCCCACACGACATTATCTGAAATTGATGAATACCCATGAATCAGCCGGTTACGAAAGGAAATGATCCGCGAGGAGTTACTTATCAGTTCAGCCACTTTGGGATCGTGTCGTACTGCCTGGCACAGTGCTTCCCCGACAATTTCAAACTGACGTTCGACTGCGGAGCGAAGTAACGGATCGTTCTGGTAATCAGCAAACGTTTTACCGGCAGTAAATTGCGCAATCAGGTCGCAGGCTTCCGCGATATCAAAAAAATATTTCTTCGTCTCATGCGGCAGCATAGATCTCGACCTGGGTATCTTCGAGGGATTTGCGGAAATACGGGTTATGGATCGGGCCTGGCTCCACGAGGTCAACCGGCCGTTTGAGCAGGCGTTCGAGATCTTCAGCGAGGCCAAAATACTGTTCCGCATGATCGACAGGCTGCATCTTCTCGAATTCGACGAGCAGATCGAGATCGCTCCTGCCGGGATCGAACCGGTCATCCGTTGCGGAACCAAAAACTGCAAGGCGCCGGACCCTGCGGTGCATGCAAATGCGGATAATTTCCTCAAGGTTCTGCTCGATAATGCGGTGCATGGTGATCCTCCGGTCTAACCCAATGATTCTTAGTAGAATGGTGATCGTACTTCCTGATATCGCTTGTGATGACAAAAACCGGTAAACCGGTAATAAGATCCTTTGAAAACGTTTAACCCGCAGTACAGGAAGAGGAGCCCCACGAGGACCGGCATCACCAGGTTCATGCTGATGCGATACCCGAGGCTCCAGAGAATGATCTGGCACTGGACCGCGAGCATGAAGAGCACGAACGCGAGGATGAAGCCGTCGTACCAGTTTTGGAAGGCGTCATAATTTTTCCGGAGCGGATCGATCCGGGGAAGTAATGAGAGCAGCCCCGCGAGAGCAGCCGAGATGAGCGGGACAAGGCCGATGCCGGCAAGTTTTCCCATGGAGCCGTTTGCCTCACCCGCGGCATTCCAGTGGGTGATGATTTGATCCGGGAGCACCGGGTACGCGGCGAGCGAGACGAGGAAGGTGAGGATGAGGCCGGCGATGATTGCGATCCGGATGAAGTTCATGCCGGGAGATGGGTTTTGGGGGGTAATGAAGAATGGGGGATGGGGTGGGGGTTTACGTCGATTCTTCTTAAAATTGAAAAAAATTATCGTTATCCTCAACATTTTCGATAATGAGAAATACAGATACAAGTAATAGTATCCATGTGCCAGGATGGATTACCATCGAATAAAAAGTCTAAGAGAAAATAATCCAACCGTTCGATTACTCAATGCTAATAACGGTCCTCTTATTATCAGTTTTCTTTACCAAGCGTTCAAATCAGGTAATAAAATTACGATATCAAATGATGAGCTTGTTTCGAATCTCTCAGATTATATCTTCTTAATTCGAAGCACCTATGGTGAAGAATTATTTCCAGAGTCTCCACAGGATTACTTGGACTCTTGGACAGATGAAAAATACCTGCGAAAATACTATCCATCGACTAGCGATGAGCCCAGTTTTGAGTTAACCCCTGCAGCAGAAAAAGCAATTGAGTGGCTTAAGGATCTGGAACATCGTGAATTTGTAGGAACTGAATCACGCCTTATTAAAATTGTTGATCTTCTAAAGGAGATTGTCGTCAGAAATTCAAACGATCCTGGCGTACGAATTGTTGAGCTCGAACGAAAACGAGATGAAATTGAGGAGGAAATACGAAAGATACATTCAGGGGTCCTTGAGAGCTTAAGTTCGACTCAAATAAAGGAGCGGTATTATGATCTCTACGATACATCGAATAAATTGCTTGCAGATTTCAGGCAGATTGAGTATAATTTCCGGCAACTCGATCAAGATGTCAGAAAGAAACAAATTTCTGTTCTCCAGAAAGGTGAGTTACTAAAAAATTTTTTCGATAACCACGATGTTCTTTTAGAATCGGATCAGGGACGTAGTTTTCAGGCATTCTGGGAATTACTGATGTCCCAGGCACAACAGGATGAACTGGATAAATTGATTGATTTAGCCATTCATCTTCCTGAAATTCAGGAAATTACCACGGATGATACACTTGAAGGCCTGAAGAATCACCTTATCGAAGCAGGATACAAGGTAAATAAAACCAACCACATTCTAGCAGAACAACTCAGGCGATATCTCGATGATCGGACATATTTAGAGCACAAGGTTATCCTTGATCTCATTAAAGAGATAAAATCGATCGCTATCGAGGTTAAAAGCAATCCGCCGAGTAACAAAGATTTTATTTTATTTCCCGGGCGGCCCGGTGTTGAGATGATGATGGAACGTCCATTATGGGATGTTTCAGTTAGTCCAGAATTGAGCAAAGAAGTCTTGGAAGCCGGATCATCGACCATGGTCGATCCACAGCAATTGTTTTCGTTATTCGAAGTCAATCGCGAAGAACTAAAAAACAGAATTCTGGAATTGTTGACGAGAACATCTCAATTTACGATAAAAACATTGGTCGAGAAATATCCGATAGAACATGGACTTGCAGAGATTGTCATTTACGTTGATATAGCATTGAAATCCGAAAATGTCGTTGTCAATGAGGAAATTTCTGAAACTATGCTCATCCGGAATAAAATCTCGCAAAGGCAGTTCGAAATTAAAATGCCTCAGATAATCATTAGCAGGTGAAGGGTATGGACGAAGGAATTTTACCATTTGCTCCGGCCGTAATAAAACTCCTCCAGGGCGTAGTGTATAATGACGATAAATCGACTTGGAATTGCCTGATTCAATATCAGCAGTTCGTCAAACAATATTTTTCTGGGATAGGAATTGATGTAATTATTCGGGAAAACGATGGTTTTGCATTTCTTAAACAGAGGGACAATGATCCCGACCAGGAAAATCCACTCCCTCATCTTATCGAACGAAGGCAGCTCAGCTATCCTGTAACCCTTTTGTCAGTTCTTTTGTATGAAAAAATGGTGGAATTTGAATCCCAGACAAGGGAATCGACTCGTCTGATCATTGATCGCGACGAGATCAAAGAGTTAATGCGAATGTTCCTCCCAGAAGGATCAAACGAAGTCAAATTAATGAACAGTATCGATGGTCACATCAATCGACTTAAAGAGTTAGGAATATTACGAGAGTTGAGTACGAACCCGAACAAGTTCGAAGTCAGGAAAATACTGAAGGCTAAAATACCAATTGAAGGACTTCAGGAAATAAAGGCGAAGTTGAAGGGCCATGCAGAACTCCTTGGTTGATTTTTCAGAAGAGGATCTTAGGAAGGGATTCCGACTATATCGCTTGGAAGTATACAACTGGGGCACTTTCAATCGGAAAGTCTGGAAGATCGAACCGGATGGTTTTAACTCACTACTGACAGGAAATATCGGGTCAGGGAAATCAACCCTAGTCGATGCAATTATTACTCTTCTTGTCCCCCCGAGAAAGATAGTATATAACAAGGCCGCCGGCGCTGAGACCCGGGAGCGGGATATTACTTCATATGTGCGTGGCGAATACAAAAATCAGAAAAATGAATTTGGAGCTTCCGTTCCCGTCTACCTTCGGGATGATACCAAGTATTCTGTCATTCTCGCTCGATTTAACAATAAGGGATTTGAAACAGGTTTCACACTTGCACAAATTTTTACGGTAAGAAAAAAGTCCGTAGACAGATTTTTCATAATTTCGAAAGATGATCTAACAATTGATAGACATTTTCAGCTGGAAGCAGATGACCGCGATATCTCTCCCCTCAAGAAAAGATTGAAAAGTTCTGATCGGAATGAAGTCTTTGAGTCATATAATGATTATAGTGAGAAATTTCGAAAATATTTTGGAATAAGATCCGAGAAAGTGATGGAATTATTCAACCAGACCGTTTCCATGAAATCCGTCGGAAGATTAACGGATTTCATGAGAGACCACATGCTGGAAAAATTTGATGTAAAGGAGCAAATTGAAGGGATCCGGGAAAATTATGATAATCTTACAAAATCTCACGAAGCAATTCAACGGGCAAAACGACAACTTGACCAGTTGAAACCCTTAAATGATGAAATGCTTACGTACCAGAATTTCCATCGATCGAACCAGAAAATTAAAAGAGCGAGTGATTTTATTCCCGCGTATTTTGCGGACAAGAAGATAGAGATTCTCGAGAAAGAAATTAAAGGTCTTGATTCGGAAAAAGAACAACTTGAGCATTGCAATAATGATCTTGAGAAAGAACTGGAATCCTTACGTTCACAGGAGTTAGACACTAAGGTTCTCATAGGTCAGGATAAAGCAGGACAGAGAATCAATCAGATCGATCAGGAAATTGCCAGACTTGAAGAAACAAAAAAAGTCAAAAAATCCAAAAATGTGGAATACTCTTCCTTATGTGCTTCTCTGGGCTTTAGCGATAATCCGGATCAAGGGCTGTTTCAACATGTATTGCAAGAAGCAGAAAAAATTGAACTATCAATAGAAATGGAAATCAAATCTGTGGAATCTCACAACCTCCAATTATCGATACGATATACTCAGTTGAGGGACATACTTCAGGATCATAGGAGCGAATTCGAATCGCTGAGAGGAAGAAAAACCAAAATTCCGGATATAAATCTACAACTTCGACAAAAAATCCTTACAGGTCTGAACCTTAAAGATTCTGACTTACCGTTCATCGGAGAACTGCTTCAGGTAAAACCCGAGGAGAAAATATGGGAAGGTGCGATAGAACGGGTTCTTCGGGTCTTTGGATTGAGTATCCTAGTCGGTGAGAAATATTATCGTGAAGTCAGTTCCTTTATCGATAAGACGGATTTACGAGGGAGAGTTGTCTATTACAGAGTTCCGGAGAGCCAGTTTATCAGCAACCGAAAAGAGATCGATGCATTTTCTTTGGTCAAAAAGGTCGAAATTAAGGATGACTCAGTTTTTTTTGACTGGTTATCTGATGAAATGCGCGAGCGATTTAACTATATTTGTTGTGATTCCCTTGAGCGGTTCCAAAAGGAAATAAAAGCAATAACAAAAAATGGTCAGATTAAAGGTATCCGAGGCTATCATGAAAAAGATGACAGGGAAAATATTCGCGATCCGAAAAATTACGTCCTTGGCTGGAATAATCAGGAGAAAATTAATCGGATAAAGGAAGATATCGCTCTCGTTGAAAAACAGATTGAAGAGAATCAATCAGATCAAAAATCTATATTGAAGAAAAAGGAAGATCTGGAGGCTAGAAAATTTCATGTTCATGATTTTGTGAAAATCCGTGATTTTCAGGAAATTAACTGGAAAAAGGTAGTAGAGGACATCGAAAAACTGAAGCAAGAACTTGATAATATCAGACACTCTTCGAACCCTCTGAAAACACTAAAGGAACAATTGGAATCGATTCAGAAAAAAATTCAGGATGCCGAGAATGAAAAAAACAGTTGTCAGAATAAACTAGCGATGGTTGGGGCCAAAATTTCGGGATATCAAACAGATGAACTCCGATGCAAACAGATAATTTCAGAGGCAGTTTTCGATGATGTAGAAGAGCTGAAATCAATTATCAGCAACGACATAACAAATGAGAACCTAAATGCAAAATCGATCGACCAGGTCCAAGATAATACAAGAAAGAGACTTGCAAAAACCATTGAAAAAAATTACGAGAACGAGAACAAATCCCGTGAGAAAATTACATCCCAGATGCAAAAATTCAAGCACGATTTTCCGGAGGATACTGGTGAAATAATCTCCACCATCGACACAATTCCTGAATTCCAAAAACTTTTCGAAAAGATTAAAGGTGAAGATCTTCCCCGTTATCTTGATCGGTTCAAAGATCTTCTCAATGAGAGGACAATCCAAGATATCGTTCTATTTAAAAGTTATCTTGAAACAAACGCAAGGCAGATCGAACAAAAAATTAAGGCAATCAACGATTCACTTAAATCAATTGATTATGGAGATAACTCATACATCGAGCTGCTTTCAGAACAAATTCAGGATGTCGATATCAAGGATTTTCAAAATCAGTTACGAGACTGCCTCGAAGGAACGCTTGGTGATAAAAATCTTTATAGTGAGGATAAGTTCAATCAAGTGAAGAAAATTTTAGATAAATTCAACAGTGGGAATCCGGTTGAAATTGCCTGGACAAACAAGGTTACTGATGTAAGGAACTGGTTTGAGTTTTCAGCCGCTGAGAAATTTCGCTCAGATAATACAGAAAAGGAATATTACAGCGATTCATCCGGAAAGTCCGGTGGCCAAAAGGAAAAGCTTGCGTATACTATCCTCGCTTCAGCACTTGCATATCAGTTTGGTCCTGCAGGAAATAATCCAAAATCAAAATCGTTCCGCTTTGTCATGATCGATGAAGCATTCGGCCGCGGTTCAGATGACAGTACGAGGTATGGTTTGAATTTATTCAGGAAATTGGATCTGCAGCTTCTCATTATCACCCCCCTCCAGAAGATCAACATTATTGAGAATTACATCAACTGCATTCATCTTGTTACTAATAATGAAAACGGAAACGATTCGATGTCCCGGGATATTTCTATCCAGGAACACCTCAACTCGAAATTGGATAATAATCCCGCGGTCGGACAAGGATGATCAGCCCTGAGGATATTAAAAAAACGGCACTCCGATGGTATGACACCTTCTTATCTGCATCCATCGACGGAATTGCGTTCTTTCCTAAGGATGTTCGATTTGGCAAAACCAGATCATCCTCTGAGGTTTTGCACGATTTTATCAAAATTCATAAGCAAATCGACAGTCTGCGCCACGGCTCGAAAGAAGTGTTGGGGTTTGGATACAGCATCGAATTTGAGAAAATAAAAAACCGAAACGTCGGGGAACAGTCATTTCCTTATCGGATCTATTTTGAGACCCCGGAAGATTATCTTAAGTTTGTCAGAAAGGAACAGGAATATTCCAGATTCAGAGAGGCAACGAAAATAATATTATCAGAATTCCCCGTTTTGAAAGGATGGTTATTGAAACACCCAGCAAAGGTGATTGAAAATTTTGATAAATGGGTGGATTTATTGAAAGTATGCCACTATTTTGTCGAACATCCGAAACCCGGAATTTATGTCAGGGAAATTCCGTTGGATATTTCGACGAAATTCATCGAAGAAAACGAATCAATTATCAGACTGCTATTGGACGTTCTAATCGAGAACGATGCCAACAAAGATGAAAGCACATTTGAGAAAAGGTTCAATCTGAAATACCGGGAAGAACTTATCCGGGTCCGAATACTAGACGATGAGCTGGCTCAAAAATATTTCTATGGTTTTTCCGATTTCAGTATTCCACAGTGCCTGTTCCTCTCCCGAAACATACCCTGCAAAAAAGTATTCGTCCTGGAAAACCACATCAACTTTTCCAATATCCTCAACTATCTTACTTTGCCCAATCTGAAGCAATCGATTGCAATATTCGGGAAGGGATTTCAAATCGGTCTATTGAAAGATGCCCTCTGGTTGTCAAACCGTGACATTATCTACTGGGGAGATATCGATTGTCATGGATTCCAGATTCTTTCCCAAATACGTGGATATTTCCCTCAAACCCGTTCGTGTATGATGGATTTTCAAACCTTCAATGACTTCCACGAATTAGCAACAAACGGGGTCGATACGACAGTAATTCATCTCAATCACCTGACAGAAGAGGAACATCGGTTATTCTCGCATCTTTTAAGTTTGAAGGTGAAAAATCGGCTTGAGCAGGAAAAAATTCCGCATTCCTATGCTCTGAGAAAAATTGAAAAACTTTTCAAAGGTTAACCCATGACACTACAATTTGTTCTCATTACAATTTTTCTTATTTTTTTCGTTATCATTGGAAGTTGTGTTCAACCTAGTTCATTTGAAAAAATACCATTAAATAATAAACAATTGGCAAATGAATTATCCATACATATTAAAAAAATTGGACCGATTGATGAATCCTTTTTCGATGATTACTCAAAATTTAAAGAATATGTGAATAAAATCAATCAACTCACTTGGATTATAAATGAAAAAATAGGTGTCGAAATACCTGAAATTGGGTCTGCATTATCAGATTTTGAAAAAATTAAAGAATTTAAACTTGTTCTAAAATATATTCCATTACTTGATCCTTATAATAAATTATACGAATCCTCTCTAAATCTTCCTAGTGATCAGGATAAAGATTATGAAACCTTTTATGCAAATCTAGGAGAATTTTCATTCGAAGTCTGTATATTGGAATCACAAATATCCTACAAATTTGCGTATAAAGCAACCGGAGATATCGCTTATAATTTTAAGTTATATAAATTAGTTCCATACATTGGTAATGAAGGATACAGTATTTTGCTTAGTGAAATACATTGGTCAATTAGAGAAAAATTTGAGAAGCAAACAAAATCACTGTCAAAAATTTTCTTCAATATTACGTAATTACTGGAAGATGAATGGGTTAAAATCGAATTATTTCTCCGCAAATTTGAGAATCGCCAAGGCTTTCGTTAGGTTAGGATATTTACGGTTACCGGATACAACAAGTGCCCTACGAAAGATCATTTCCTGAAGCAAATCGAATTTCAATCCACATGCAATGCTGCCATATGTGATGAGTGTGTTTTGGTTTAAGGGAATTTTTTCCAATAGCGGTTACTGCGAGCCTGGACTCGTCATGGGAAGACCGATGATGATCTCATCGTACTGCAGGCTGAATCTCGTCTTTGTCTTGTTGAGGATCTCCTCCTTGTGGTTGTGCAGGTCATAAAGCTCACCAGGGTCGCCATCTTCTTTCCCCTGATCTGGAAGGCTGTGCATCCGGAGATACAGGGGAGGCCGGTGATTTTTGTGCAGATGCGGTGTTGCTCAATTTTTTTCATGACGGGATAATACCCCATATCGACAGATTTTTTCCTGCTTCATTTTCTCATTCAAATCATTACATACATTTTTGTCTGAATAATTCATTATGTATTTTTAAAATGGTTACAATTACTCTCCCAAATGCCCCAAAAGATTACGAATTCGAGGAATTTATCTCAGCTTATTTCCACTCAAGCGGTTACTATATTGAACGGAATATTATCGAAAAGGATGTCGAATCTGTTCTTGAGTTAGATATTATCGCAACTAATTACAACCAACCAATACCTGATTCCCAAATATTTGAAGTAAAATCTGGCGAATGGGGATTTCAAGATATATTTAAAATCCGTGGATGGATGGATTATCTTAAAATGCCCAAAGCCGGATTCATTGCCCACAAAGAACGTAGAAATTTTGAATTTCTCAGAGAAAGAGCAAAATCACTTGACGTTCACGTTGTAGTAGTATCCGATTTGGAAAAATCAAAAGAGATTTTATCAGAAATCCTCGGCAATGTTGAGATTTCAGATAATGATATCGGTGCATGGAGATTTTCATATTGGGTAGAACGAAATTTATTAAAACATCTCAAGAATTGTAAAAAAACAGAGGGCGATAAAAAATGTTATAAAAATATGGATGATTATTTATTCGAGATCCACAGTAATGTTTTTTTTACTGAAAACATTATTGAGAAAGCGATCAGGCTTTATTCAGCTTATCAAAAATATCCTCATCTTTCCGCAAAATGTGGGAATGAATTATTTGGTTCTGATTTTGATGAAGAGCACAAAATTCTCCCGTCCAATATTTTTAACCAGACTTTCTATTCGTGCGAGTACAACGACATTCAAATATCGACATTTATTGAGCATAGAGCCCGATTAGCAGTCCTGAAAAGTGCAATCGATTATATTCTATTTAAAAAAGCAGGAATTGAAGAAAAAATTCATCCCGCACCTATACTGATTGTTGAAGCAGGATTTTTTAAAATTGAGATTACTTCATTTGATTCTCTCCCCAAAACATTTCGGGAAGGTCTTGAAAAAATTTCCACTCATAACCATTTCAATCGGTATCCGGTATTTTGGCAATGGTTCTTATGGGTGTTTGGTGGCTTTATTTTAAAAGATTACGAAGAGGCAGAATTCCAGTTATTATCCCAAAAAACTGGTATCCCTCTTGATGAAATACCAGATGCTTTTGAATCATATCAGCTCTTATTCCCTGTTGACGGTGGTTGGTTTAAGGATCTTATAAATTCAAACATCCGGGTTATGAAAATGTTCCCTATTCCATTCATGGGTGTTGGAGCAAATTATCGTCGTTATATCCATAATTCTCAAGATTACAAGAAACTCCAACTTACTGGACTTCATACATTAAGGGATTTGATTAAATGGAATAATCTGATGATGAAAGTACTGATGGAATCATGCGACACTAGTTGTATATCAGAAAAGTCAGAATGAAAATGCAATTGAGGTAATTATGACCGATTTAGAATTAATTAAAAAAGAAATTGATGAATTGGAAAAAATCGCTCATGAAATTGAAAATTTAGGATCTGAATTACTTGATAGTGCTCCATTAAATTACCGGCCATCCCCCCCAAATGTGATTAGTGCATTTCCAGATAATGATTGGGGGACGCTAGATCCTGATTTGAGAGATATTCAACGTTCTGCAATACGTAAATATCAAAGATTTTTCTCGTCCGGTTTGCATTTTGTTAAAGAATTTCTTCCTGATAAAGAGATAGAATTTAAAGAAAACTATGAAGCCAAAGAATCCAGGGATCTCGAAGGAGTCATGGATTATCTTCAGCTCCGCCGAAGTCAATATTCAAATGATAAAGAAGAAATTATGGAACGTTTCATCAACAGATTTGAAATTCAGCGGAGTATTCTATCATCAATTCCGTATGTTGCCAGAATTAATGAAATAAAGTTAAGAGAAATAATTTCTGCTGATTTTATTGAGAGAGAAATTGACGAAGCCGAACAATTATTCAGAAAAGGTCATGCAAGAGCAGCAGGGGCATTGGCGGGCGTGGCTTTGGAGAGGCATCTGAAAACCTTATGTGATAAATTTCAGATTGATTATCAGAAAAAAGACACAATTGAACCTTTAGTGGAAAAATTATACAGTGCCAAGAAAATCGATCTAACTCAAATGAAAAATATCCAATATCTTGCGAGTATCCGGGATAAATGTGATCATCCGGCAGATATTGAAAAAGGAGAAGTAAAAGAATTAATCGAAAAGGTTAAGAAATTTGTTTAATTTGCTGGTATCCCTTTATTGTCTGGAAGAAATGAAAAACGATTATTCATAATCTGATGTGAATAAAAATAAAATTTCATTTTTTGTAAACATTTAATAATATCCTAATTAAATTCTCATTCATCATGGCAAAAATTGTTTCGTTTATTAATATGAAAGGTGGAGTTGGAAAAACCACACTGTCTGTAAATATTGGATATACTCTCGCGAAACAATTTGGGAAAAAAGTATTATTGATTGATATTGATCCTCAGATGAATGCAACACAATATACTTTGAAAGGAAGACAGGTTCAGGAAATATTGAGTAATCCAAATTTAACAATTTTTGGAATTTTGGATAATCGGATCCCACTTCCAAATATTACTTCAAGTGATCCTCCGGATACAGATCCGAGACGATTTCAAGGTATTTTTAACATAACGCATGGATTCGATATAATCCCTTCACACTTAAAAACGATGGAATTAAATTTGTACGATAGCCCATTCCGCCTTCGACAATTTATTAAAAATAAACTTGCTCCTAATTATGATGTAATAATTCTAGATTCACCTCCCACAGTATCCCAATACACGAAAATTGCATTGTTATCATCACAGTCTTATGTAGTTCCGATGATGACCGATTATCTATCCCTTTTTGGCTTACCTTTGCTTGAATCATACATTAGTGGATTAAAATCAGAATTCGAATCAGAATTAGATTTTTTAGGTATTATTTTAAACCGTGTGAGGCCTGATTATTCGATCTATGGGGATGTGAAAAGTAAAATTGTTAGCAAACCGGAATGGAGGACAAAATTATTTGTAAATGAATTGATTGAAAGAACCAAGGTTACACAAGCGTTTTCCCAAGAAATTATTGATAGCAATAGACAATATCTACTAGAATTAAATGACAACGAATTAAAAGATAACATTATAAGGATAACACAAGAATTCATGCAAAAAGGGAGAATTTGAAAATGAAGGAGGATACGAAAAATGCGATTTACATATTACTCGATCTTCTCGACTCATTAAAAAAATCGTCTAATTATTCCCATAATCTTATTAATATCAATCCAAACAAATTCGAAGAAATCAAGACCGATCTTTTTAACTTAATGTCAAAAAGTGATTTTCCTGATGAAACTCGGTATAATGAATTTACTCGTAGCAAATGGGATGAGAATTATGCCAATAAATGGAATGAAAAAATGGATCTTATTGGGATTTTACCTTATGTTCTGATGGATAAAAATAAATTTCCTAATAATGAGGCAATTGTAAGATTAGCTGAAAAATCATTGAACATGCGAGTTCTTAATTGGAATAAACGAAGTAGAAATGAGATAATCGGAGTCATAATCAGTAATATAGCTGAAAATAAAGAAAAAGACTTTAAGTATTTCTTAAATCCTTGGAAGAAATTTATCAATAACGAATCTTTGCAAAAATTTAAGAGTAATGTAGATTTCGTTGATTTATGGCTGAATTTTTTTGAAAATTATAAGCGTGGTCAAGAATAATTATGTATCGAAAAGATATCGATGGAAAAAAAGAAATTGTAAAAAAATTTGTTTTTACACAGTATAAAATTGATACGAACACGTTACCTGATATCAATCAATATTTACATTCGTCCTTGAGTGGAATAGTATCTGTAAAAATTTGGGAGAAAAAATTTTCAGATACGAAATCTTTTGGACCAGTAATTTATGTAAATGAAACTGTATCGAACATGAATCAAATGATTCTTCTTGGTATTATCGGATTTAAAATTCCTGCATATATTCTTCTCAGGAGATCGTTCGACAATTTTGGGAATTTTATCTATTACAAAGATCATTTAATTGAATTTCACATAAAAGAAAATGATTCGAAAAGTAAATATTTGAAAGGGGAAGAACTGAAGCAATACTTTTCCGAATATCCCTTTTTTATTCATAAATATGAAAATTTTGATAAAAATGAGTGTAACAAATTAATTAAAGAATTAATGAAATCTTGGGGGGACAATTATTCCGATTTATCAAAATACGTTCATGCGACAAATGAACAATATTTCGATATGACAAAATATCTTGATGAAATTACTCCAAATGATAAGATATTATCAGATTTAACAAAGAAAATTGACAATTTTAATTCAATTTTTAATACAGTAAATATTTTGTTTTTCTTTAACACTTTCAAAAAAATGAAGGAGGGTGAAAAATCTCTCATTCGAAATACAATAAAAAATGAATCACATTACAAAAAAAGATTAATTGATATTTTCGGAGAACTTTAGCGAAAATCTTGATTTTTTTTAAAAAGTAAAAAAACAAAGACAAACATCCCTCATTTTCATTCCGCTCCTACCCTCTCACCCACCCCTCATCCAGCAGCACCTGCATCGCGCTCGTATTCACCGTGACCCCGAAACGGTACGACAAAGGACAGACGCTGCATGCCTGGCAGGTCACCAGCCCGGAATCGACCCGGGTGACATTCCCGACATCGATGCCGTGCACGGCGCTGTAATAGTGCCGGAGGATCTCTTCATCGGTCGGCGCCCGGATGTACACACGGCCCGAGTTCGCTTCCCAGGTCTGCCAGACCGTCATATCGCACTGCATGGGCTGGAACGTGAGGGTCTGGTTGGAGCCGATCAGGTACTGCCCCATCTCGTCCCACCGCTCATCGATCACGGCTGAGTCCACGTCCCGGTCCGCGATCGTGACCCGGATGGTGTGTTCCGTGATGACCTGCGCCGTCATCATGCCCGAACGGTTGCCATACCCGGCATGGCTGCTGGTGAAGCGGTACGTGAGCAGGGAGCGGGGCGGGATTGATGCAAGCACGGTGGAGTTGACGAACGTAAGGCCGGACCCGTCGTACGCATAGGTCGGCGCTCCCTTAATCCAGGTCTCCGCGACCTGCTTTACCTGGCTCTCATCGGGAGCGCGGGTGTATTCAACCGTCTCCTGGAGTTTCTCGCGGATCCGGATCAGGCCGTCGGGCAGGTAGTCGTTGGTGTTGTACGTGGTCACGGTCTTGTTCGCGGTTCCTCCGATGAGGGTGATGTCCGCCCACCCGACATCCGCGATATGGCTCTGCCCCTCGTCGTACCGGTCGCCGTAGGAGGAAAAGTTATTCTCCGCGAAGACGTTCACGAGGGCAGCGAACTGGTCTTTCGTGAGCGGCTTTTCGAACTGCTCCGTCACGTTCCCGTCCGCCGACATGATGGTAAAGGTTGCCGTGTCCTTTGTAACGACCAGCTCCTGTACCGCGTACGACGGCATGACAAAACCCCCGTAGAGCCGGTAATGGATCACGTCGTTGTTCTTGTCCGGCCCCGGGCTCACCGGCGTCTGCACGCATGCTGCGGTGACTGCCAGCAGGACCAGCAGTGCTACGATTCCTGGTACGTATGTTTTTTTCATGGTATATCCTCGCGCAAAACGCCGGTCCGTCCGGGGCTGGACGGGGACCGTGCATATGTCACCGGTTCTGTACAGTATCCGATAAATATACTGGCATCGTGCCAATGATTCATCCCGGGCGGGGAGGCACGCCAAACAACGGGTTGTACATAGCCCCATGCAGGCCCCGCGGTTCCGGCCCGGAGTGATAAAAATGCCCTCACGCCGGCCTGCTGTCCGCCCTGTCGTGAGCAGAGCGGAATAACGACATTACCCAAAACGCAGAACAGGCCACGAGCAGGTACAGGATGAATAAGCCTGCGAAGGTTATGGTATTGGAAACCGGATCCTGCCACGGGGGTTCAATGCCGGATCCAAAAAAAACAAGGATTAGCCCGATCCCGAAAAGCAAATCGAGAACATAGCCGGCAACAACGCGGTAGAAATTATTTTCCCCGTTTGTGAGTACCGGGAATGCCACAGCCGGAATGAGAACTGCCACCGGCATGATCAGGACAAGTGATGCACTGGCGATGAATGCAGCGTTGGTCTGCATTGACACGAGATATCCGGTTATGACGAGAACTGCGAGGAGTGTAATCCGATCACGTTTTTTTGGGGTTTTTTTAGAGGAGTGTATAAACAATTTCGAGTTCTACCGGGCTGATAATGAGCGATCCGAACCAGATGGCAAGTGTGACGAGCGCCCAACCAATATCAAAGTTGGTAATACAGATTCTCCCTCATATCCGGTATGCATAATTCCCAGATATATTATACGGTTTTGATTTTATCTGCAGGCCGGCTCATTTTCACCCCACCCCCTACCCGCTTATATCCCATAAAATTCCATTAAGGAATATCAGATGAAACTTATCCACATCGCTGATACGCACCTCGGCCATGCCGCTTTTTCCCGGCTCGATCCGGAATCCGGGATGAACCTGCGGGAAAAACAGATCTATGATAATTTCCTGTCAGCGATCGATCTCATTGTCCGGGAAAAACCGGACTGCCTTGTCCACGCGGGCGACCTCTTCGACACCGTAAAACCGAAGACAAAAGCCTACACGACCGTGCTCGAAGCCCTCGAGCGGCTCCACGCAGCCGGCATCCCGCTGGTGATCGTTGCCGGCAACCACAGCATGACCAAGACCCGGTACACCTCCTCGCCGTACGAGGTGCTGACGTACCACAAATCGCAGATTGCTGCCGCCTACAAGTTCCGGTACGAGAAGGCCGAGATCGGCGACACCGTCTTCCACCTGATCCCCAACATGCTCCGGGTCGAGGACTACCGGGCAGCGTACGATGAGATCGAGCACAACAAAACCCACAACAACGTCCTTGTGACCCACGGCCTTGCCACGCAGATCAAGGACAAGCGCCTCGCCACCGTGGCAGAGCACGAGCTGGACGGCACGATCCTTTCAGAAAACTTCGATTACATTGCCCTCGGCCACTACCACCGCCAGTGCCAGATCACGGACAATGCCTGGTACGCGGGCTCGACCGAGTTCCTGACATACGGCGAGATCAAGGATGAGAAGGGCGGCCTGAGCGTGGACGTGGCGAAGCACGAGGTCCGGCACCTGGACCTGCCGAAGACGCCGATGGCCGATCTCGGGACAATCAAATGCGCCGGAGTGCACCCGGGCGATATCACGGAAGAGATCATCAGCCGCGTGAACGCAAAGCACCTGCCGCTCTCCGCGATGGCGCAGGTGACGCTGGACAGGCTCTCGCGGGAGCATGGGAAGGGGATCGATATGAAAGACCTTGCCGGGATCCGCGAGGGACTGCTTGACCTGAAGATCCGGGTGAAGGCTGAGGCGGAGGACAAGCCGGTGCCGCTGCAGCAGGATCTCCGGATGATCGATTACCTGCAGGAGTTCGGGGAGTTTATCGGGCAGAAGCAGCTGTCGGCCAGGCAGCGGGAGTTTGTGGCTACCCGAGGGAAGGAGATCCTGGCACGGGTCATGGACGAGCACCGGGGGAGCGGCGAATGATTTCCAATAGCCCCGGTTTTTTCGTGATAGCGGAATTACGAGGGCTCCCCGCTTCAGGGCCTCTCCGGGGCACGGCGGGGCAAGTACGGTTTTCGGAACCGGAAACCGGAACCGGACACGTTCTGTGCAAAAGATCTGCCCGGAAACTCCGTAATCCGTTCCTACCGCAGCCGGTGGGTGCCCACGCGGCGGGGGAGAGTCCCCCGAGAGCGTCAATAAAAAATCGTAAAAGTACCGTCGAGAAACCGTTCGGAGTGCGCCCGTTTCCCCTGAAATCCGGTAAGGGAGCCCGCCCATGATCCTCGACCGGCTCGAACTCACCAACTTCAAGCGGTTCCGGCACGAGGAGATAAAATTTAAGGACGGCATCACGGGCATCCTCGGGAACAACGGCACGGGCAAGTCGAGCCTGGTCACCGCCATCTTCTTTGCGCTCTATGGCGTGCAGGCGACCGGTATCTCCCCGGACTACATTGTCTCATCGTTCGCGGGCCCGAAGGAGCGGTGCGAGGTCCGGCTGGACTTCCAAATCGGGGGCGACACGTACGCAGTCGTCCGCACGTTCAGGAAAGGGAAGGCCGTGTCCCACGAGGCAACCTTCTACAAAAACGGGAAACTGGTGGCGACCGGCGTGGGCCCGGTCGAGGGTGAAGTGAAGCGGACGCTCGGCATGGGCCCGGTGGATTTCAAAAACACCATCTATGCCGGCCAGAAGGACCTGCTCACGCTCCTGGAGAACACGCCCGGGAAAAGGAAGGAATGGTTCCAGAAAGCGCTCGGGATCGATTACCTGAAGAACGGGAGCGATGCGGTCTTAAAAAAGGATGCCGACGAGAAGACCGCCATGCTCCAGCGGAAGGAAGGCGAACTCGCGGCCATGGCAGCCCGGCACGGCGCCGAAGAGCTGGGGACCCTGCAGGAATCTCTCAGGAAGTTCCATGCAGCGATCAAGGAGCACGGGAGGGCACGGGACGCGGGGAGGAAGGTGCGGGAGGAACTTGCCATGCACCAGAAGGTCCTTGCCGGAAAGCAGCTTGCGTACAACCGTCTCCTCCAGCAGCAGCAGAGCCTCATACGGGAACGGGACGCGGACGGGCAGCAGGCAGAGAACCTCGCATCGCGGCTTGCCCTCCTTGCCGGCGAGGAGGCCGAGTACCGCCGCATTGAAAAGACCGCCGGCTCCTGCGGGGAAGTAACACAGCGGCTCGATGCCCTGCGGGAGAAGAAGGGCGAATACCTGCGGATCAATGCCGAGCTCGGGTTTGCAAAACGGGAGATCGCCGATCTTGCCGCACGGGCCGATAAGCAGCGGGCACTGATACAGGCCCTTGGCATTGATGAGCAGAAGAAGGCGGGGTTCGTTGCCCGGGTCCGAGCCGGACTCGGCGCCGGGGAGATCGCGGAGGACCGGCTCGAAGGAGCGGTCAGCTTCCGGCTCGCAGAGATCAACAAGCAGACCGGCACCCTCGCGGCCCGGCTGGAGCGGTACCGGGAGGAGCGGGAGAAGATCGCGGCCGACCAAAAGACGATACAAGACGCCGGCGCGGAGGGCGTCTGCCCGCTCTGCCGGCAGAAGATCGGGGACCACTTCGGGAGTATCGAGGCTGAGTTCGGTGCCCGGCTGCAGGAACTGGAGGAGAAAGCGGTCGCGGACCTTGCACGGCAGGAGAACCTGGGGAAGGAAAAAACGGTTATCGAGGCCCTGAAACCGGTCCTCGCCTCGGTCCGGATCCTTGATGCGAAGCTCCGGCAGAAACCGGTGCACGGGGAGGAACTGGCGGCTCTTTCTGCCAGGCAGGCCCGGAAAGAAGACGAACGAAAAGCCCTTGAAGAATCCCTTGCGCAGACGGGGTACGACGAGAAGATCTTTCTTGCCTGCGAGCGGGAGTGCGCGGAGGTGCAGAAGGTGCAGCTCCGCGCTGTCGAACTCGCAAAGAAGATCGCGCAGGGGCAGATGGCAAAGGAGCAGCTTGCCGGGCTCACCTGCAGGATCGCGGGGCGCACCGCGGAACTCGCAAAACTGGAGGAGGAGATCAATGCTACGGCGTTCGACCCGGCGGAAGCAGCAATGCTCGAGGCACAGGTTGCCGGGACCGACGCAGCCCTCAACAACGAGGAGGTGGCGATTGCCGGTGCCGAAAAGGATCTCCGCTTCACAGAAGAGAAGATCGCGGAGTACAACCGTACCGCAGCGCAGATCGTTGCGTTACAGCAGCAGGTACAGGATCTCCGTGACGGGATCGAGCTTGTCAGGCTTACCCGCTCCCTCATCGCCGAGTACGTGGTCTACCTCATGCAGGTGGTCCGGAGCCGGCTGGAGGGGGAAGTCAGCCGGATCATCAGCGCGATCACGGGCGGCAGGTACGAGCAGGTGCTGCTGGACGAGGACTTCAACCTCCTTGTCCGCGACGTGGACAACGACTTCCCCATCGACCGCTTCAGCGGCGGCGAGCAGGACGACATCGCAGTCGCGCTCCGGATCGCCCTCTCCCGCTACCTGGCCGAGCTCCACCAGGTGCACGAGTCAACCTTCCTCATCTTCGACGAAATCTTCGGGAGCCAGGACGAGGAGCGGAGGAACAACCTCCTCACCGCGTTACGCACGCAGGAGTCGTGCTTCCCCCAGATCCTCCTCATCTCCCATATCGCGGAGATGCAGGGCGAGTTTGCGACCACGCTCGTCATCGAGCCGGGCGCCGACAACGCGAGCCGGGTCCGGGAAGTGGCGTGAATATCCGGTGCCACGACGATTTGGATCGCCGGTTTTGAACAATATCGGGATGGTTACCGGTATCCCGGGGGAGACCGGTTCACCGATACGTCCCGGTCATCCCTTCTTTTTGGCGGTGGTGATCCCGAGAACCGAGTAGGCCGGGCAGGTGCCGGTGACACCGGTCAACAGGGCAATGATCCCGACGAGCGCAACAAGGTACGAGAGCGGTGCTGCCGCCATGTTCAGCGCAAACCCTGCAAGCAGGGCGATTCCGACAAGGATCCTGATGACCCGGTCAAGGGCCCCGACATTCTTTTCGCCAAAGTTCAATCATATCACCCTGGTGGACTATACCGGCGGGGAATTAAAAAAATTGCGAACGTACCAACCGGTATTTCTGAGCACGCGGAGAAGAGCGGTGCACGGTACTTCACCGGGACCCCTGAATTTTTTTTTGGGCACCGTACATGAGTACCGGAACGGTCGCAGGAGCGAAAAAAGGGTAGCTGAAAAAATAGGGAACCCTTACCGGGGCGTGATCACGAACCGGCAGTGGTCGCCGCCCATGGCATAGCAGGCCGTTTCATCGACCTGCTGGGGTTTTTTGAAGTGATCGGAGAATACCGCGTCCAGGATCCCGGAGTCGAAGGCACAGGCCGGCCGGCCGAGCTGCGGCAGGTTTGCGCACTCGAAACAGTCGTATGCCCGCAGGGTCAGCGGTGCAAGCGACTCGACGTCCAGCGTCCCGAGGTTGTGCTTCCGCCAGAAGGTACCGAGCCTTTCCAGCAGCACGGGAAGATCGTTGCTGGCAAGGTTTGCTGCAACCGTGCGCCCGACACGGTGACCGGACCCGCGCAGCACCGGGTCGATATTGATCCCCTCGGCAAGGAGCGAGACCCGGATCGTGCGGAACAGGTACCGGTAGAACCCGAACGGGTCGTCGCCGGCAACCAGCCGGCCTGCCCGCTCTTCCCCGTCATCAGCCGCAATACCGCCCGTAAGGTTTCCCAGGGGATGCGACTTGAGGGAGAAGATCTTCTTCCGCTCGTCCCCCGGGTCGGTCCTTGCGCCTATGATCCCGTCCTGCTCCAGCCCCCTAAGGTGGACCGAGACGGTGGACTTGGCCCGGCCCGAGAGCCGGACGATCTCCTCGAACGTAAGATCCCGGGCGCTGAGCACCGAGAGGATCTTCACGCGGACCGGGGAATTGACCGTCCGGATACCGGCGGGGGTGGAGAAGATCGCGGTGGCCGGGGGGGAGCCGGGCGATCGTTTTGTGTTCAGCGGCTGTGATCTCATATCCTGCATAACGTTTCGCAACCTTCATATATAATCTGTTCGTAAACAATAGAACATTCGTATCATTACGAACAAAGTGAGAACCATGAAAGCCGAATCATTCAAGATTGCTGACGGCGTGTACTGGGTCGGGTCGCTGGACTGGGACCTGCGGACCTACCACGGGTACACCCTTGACGGAACGTCCTACAACTGCTACCTGGTCTTTGGAAAAAAGACCGCGCTCATCGACAACGTGTACCCGGGCCACTCCGCCCAGATGTGGGCGCGGATCGCGGATGCGTTTGCAAAGGAGGGAAAGAAGGAGCAGATCGATATCATTGTCCAGAACCACGTGGAGAAAGATCATTCCGGGGCGCTGGTCGAGATCCATAAAAAATTCCCGGACGCGCCGGTCTATTGTACGGAAATTGCCGAGAAAGGACTCCTCCGCCACTTCCCGGCCCTTGAGGGCGCAGCCTTCCACCACATAACAACCGGCGAGACGCTGGACCTTGGCGGCAAAACGCTCGCGTTTGTCCAGGCCCCGCTCCTCCACTGGCCGGACTCGATGTTTACGTTCTATGCCGAGAAGGGGATCCTCTTCCCGAACGATGCCTTCGGCCAGCACCTCTGCTGCGCGAAACGGCTGGACACCGATATTCCCGAACATGTCCTGATGGACGCAGCGCAGAAATTCTATGCCAACCTGATCGTCCCGCTCACCCCGCTCTTCCTCAAAAAAGCCGAGGAACTCACCGGCCTTGGCCTGATCGGGAAGGTGAAGATGATCGCGCCCTCGCACGGCCAGATCTGGACCGATCCCGGCAAAGTGCTCGGGGCATACGTGGGCTGGGCCACCGGCACATCCATGAAGAACAAGGTCACGATCATCTACGACACCATGCACGGTTCCACGAAGATGCTCGCCCACAGCCTGGCAGAAGGCGTCATCGCGGGGGGATGCGACGTGGTGGTCTTCAACCTCCACGAGGACGAACGCTCCGAGATCGTCAAGCATATCCTCGACTCCGGGGCGATCATGGTGGGCGTCCCGACCATCAACGACATGCCGTACCCGACCATCGGGGACCTCCTGTATTACCTGAAGGGACTGCACTTCAACCGGACCGGGGAGCGGTTCGCCTGCACCTTCGGGTCCATGGGCGGCAAAGGTGGTGCCGTGAAGATGGTGGCTGACGAGCTGAAAGCGGCCGGCTTTACGGTAGTCGGCTCGCAGGAAGTCCTGTACGTGCCGGACGCTCCCGAACTCGATACGGCATTTGCGGCCGGCAGGGCAATGGCCGAACGGATCCGGAAATAATTTTTTCTGCATTTTTTCCCGTGCAGGCACGGCGCCGGTAACGGTCCCTAAGGATTACTGCCTGTCCGGTACGCTCCTTTTGGCAGGGTGATTGCGAACCGGGCCCCTTTCCCGGTTTCACCGTTCTCCCGGATCGCAAGACCCGTGATGGCAAGGATCTCCTGCGAGAGGAAGAGACCGAGACCGGTATGCTTGCCAAACCCTTTCTGGAAGAGACGGAGCTTGTCTTCGGGAGGGATCCCGACCCCGTTGTCTTCGTACACGATCTCTGCACCGGTATCCGTTTCATAAAAAGAGATACGGATCCGCGTAACCGGTCCCCCGTGGCGGAGCGTGTTCTCGAATAGATTGTAGAATACTTTCCCGATGAGCCCGTCGGCATACACCTTCACGGGGGGGAGATCGACTGCGACATCAAGGGTACCGGGAACCGGCAGCTGGGTCCGTGCCGCCCGGATAAGATCCGTTATATCCTGCCATTCCGGCGCATTGATCCCGATATCCTCGTAATACTTCGTGAACTCGATCTGGGTGCTGATCGCTTCTGCAGCACGATCTTCTTTTGCCATAAAATCGAGGATCTCAGGATCCCGGGCCTTCAAACGGGAGAGAGCAAGGTAGCTGCGCAACACCATGACCTGGTTCCTGATGTCGTGGCGCGTGATGGAGGAGAGCATGGTTATCTTCCTGTTCGCCTGCCGGAGCGCCTCCTCCATCCTCCTGCGTTCGGCAACCTCCCGTGCAAGGGCGAGATTCATGCTCCGGAGTTCTTCTTCCCGCATGTTCCGGTTGATCTTGTCCTCAGACAGATGTTCAACCATGGCATTGAACGAGTCCGAGAAATCGCCCATGAAATGGATCCGCTGCGAAAGGTCGCCGCGGGCGATCTGCCCGGCCTGCCAGGTCAGGTGCCGGAGATTGGACTGGAGTGCCTTGAGGCAGCCGGCCATATGGCCGGTGACGGCAAGGTCCCGGGAGAGATCTCCTCCTGCCATGGCCCGTACATACTCCCGTGTAGCGGCCAGATCGGCAAGAATTACTTCCAGTTTTTCCTGCGCATCGCTGTCGGACAGCCTGATGTGGCCTTCCGGCGCGGATCCGGTCCTGAAGACCGTTTCGATTGCCTGCAGAACGTCCCGCACTGTATCGGGTGTGCCGCACGATATCTTCCGGCCTTCCCTGTCTGCCATACGTGAGAACCTACCGGTGTATGCGCTGAACTGAAAACCTGCAGGTGCGGTCGCCCGTGCACCAGCAGTCGATCTCCCGTACATCAAACGGTTCACCGGTGAACGATTCCATGAGGCCGGCAATGAACCCCTCGTCATAGGTGCAGATGCCAAAACCGGTCTCCGGCAGGCCCGAGCAGTCGAGGTCCTCAGCAACGGTCATGACAAAGGAGCCGTTCTCCGGGTCCGCTTTCTCGATCCGGAGGATACCGATACTCATCTCCATGAGGAGCTGCTGCAGCCTGCTGACAAAACCATCCAGGTCTTCTGCCGTCCCCACAACGTTTTTATAAAACTCTTTTCCGGCAAGCAGCCCGGCCCGGTAAAAGATCTCGTCTGCCTTTCCTGCCCCGAACTCCTGCTCGATGATGTCCCGCATGGTGTACTGCATCAGGCGGTAGACCTCGATTCTCGTCGCAGGGCCCAGATGGGGTCTGCCGGCGTTGATGTCGCCCAAAAGAATCCATGAAAACCGGTATTTCCTGCCCGTCTCTGTCATGGTTGTCTCCGCAAATCCTGTAAATGAAGTACAGTATCCACCCTACCATATCCTGAGGGGGGATAAATAGGTTTAGTCCCGGGTACCAAAGAACGGGAACGGCACTAAAAAAAGGGATCCGCTTTGGCCGGAAATACCGGGAAGGAACAGGATAATCATACCGGACACCCGGGGATTTCCGGGCAGGTGCCATCCCGTACTGCCGGCCGGTATATAATTCCCGGCACATTCTCCGATAATGATATATATTGGTGAAAAAAGGTATACACCATGGAAGAGGGGATCAAAGTCCTCTATGTCGATGACGAGCCTGGACTCCTCGAAATAGCCCGGCTCTTCCTGGAGCGGACCGGGAATTTTAGGGTATCCACCGCGACAGCAGCACAGGACGCACTCGAATCCCCCTCAATCCGGTCGTACGACGCCATCATCTCCGATTACCAGATGCCGGGTATGGATGGCATTGCCTTCTTAAAAGAAGTCCGGCACCGGTACGGCGATATCCCGTTCATCCTCTTCACCGGCCGTGGCCGGGAGGAGGTCGTGATTGCAGCGATCAACAACGGTGCCGATTTCTACCTCCAGAAGGGCGGGGATCCCACGGCCCAGTTTGCCGAGCTGGCGCACAAGATACGGCAGGCCGTTGCACGGAGACGGGCTGACCGCTCCCGCATAAAGGCCGAACTCGCCCTCCGTGAGAGCGAGGAACGTCTTCGTCTCTTCATCCAGCATGCACCCGCCGCGCTTGCCATGTTTGACCGGGAGATGCGCTATCTCGCGGCAAGCCGTAGGTGGATGGCCGACTATCACCTCGGTGACCGGGACATCATCGGCTGTTCCCATTATGAAATATTCCCCGAGATCACGGAAAAAATAAAGGCCGTCCACCGCCGGGGTCTTTCCGGGGAAGTCGTGTCTGCCGATGAGGGAAAATTCGAACGGCAGGACGGGTCAGTCCAGTATCTTGCATGGGAGGTGCGCCCCTGGTTCGCAATCGGCAACACGGTTGGCGGTATCATCATCTTTTCCGAGGACATCACCCAGCGGAAAAAAGCTGAGAAGGCGCTCCAGAAAAGCATGGAGCGGCTGCATCTTGCAGTCGATGCATCCAGTGACGGCCTGTTTGACTGGGACATGGAGAAGGATACTGCCTATTTCAGCCCGCGCTATTTCTCCATGCTCGGCTATGCTCCGGGAGATCTTCCTGCTTCGTTTTCAACCTGGACCGGTCTGCTGCACCCGGATGACCGGGACCAGGCAATCTCGGTCATCAACGAGTACCGTACGGGAACGCGGGAAAGCCATATCGTGGAATTCAGGCTCCGGGCAAAGGACGGTTCCTGGAGATGGATCCTGAGCAGGGCAAAAATTACCGGGAGAAATGCACAGGGAAAACCGCTGCGGATGGTGGGCACGCATACCGATATCACAGACAGGAAACGGGCAGAGGAAGTGCTGCAGGAGAACGAAAAAAGGCTGCTGATGGCCCAGGAAATTGGGAAGATCGGCAGCTGGGAATACAACCTGAAAACGAACAGGATCTGGGGATCGGCGGAAGCTGCCCGGATCTATGGGCTTAAACCGGGTGAAGGCGACTTCCCTGTCGGACAGGTTGAAGCCTGTATTCCCGAACGCGGGCGTGTGCACCAGGCTCTTGTCGATCTTATCGGGAGTAACAAGGAATACAACCTTGAATTTGCCATCAATCCGGCAGACGGGACTGCCCAAAAAATAATTCATTCAATGGCCCGTCTCGAAAGGGATGCTTCGGGAAACCCCCTGCGGATTACCGGTGTCATCCAGGACATCACCGACCGGAAACGGACAGAGGAATTGCTCAGGGAGAGCGAAGAGAAGTACCGGACCATTTTTGAAGAATCATTCGACGGCCTGTTCATCACCTCACCTCAGGGAAAAATCCTCGATATGAACAGGAAAGGCATTGCAATGTTCGGGTATGCGACAAAAGAGGAGATATGCAGCCTCGATCTGGAAAGAGACGTCTATACATTCCCGCCGGACCGGAAGCGGATCCTTGCGATGGTGGATGCACAGGGTACCGCTGAATACGAGGTCGTTGTTAAGAGAAAGGGAGGGGAAACGATGATCACCTACTGTTCCCTGACGGCCGTGAGGGATACCGATGGTACAATAACCTCGTACCGGGGCATTATCAGGGATATCACCGGGAAAAAGAGAGTGGAAGAGGCAGTCAGGGAAAGTGAAAAACGCTACCGGTCCATCATCGAACTGAATCGTGCCGGGTATTTCCGGATCGACCGGGACGGCAGGTTCGTGGACGTGAACAATGCGTGGCTCACCATGCACAAGTATTCTTCAAAGGATGAAATCATTGGAAAGCATTTTTCAATAACACAGGTTGAAACAGACCTCGGTTCCGCAGAACAGATCGTGAAGGCGGTCCTTGAGGGAAAAACAATACCCCCGGGTACATTCTCCCGACGTTGTAAGGATGGTTCTGCCGGGTATCACACATTTATTGTCACCCCTCTTGAACAGGAAGGCAGAATCGTGGGGCTGGAAGGGTTCTTAATCGACATCCCGGAACATAAATAGTCCGGGAAAGCGTTTGAAGGCCGGCAAACCGGGACTTCAACACGTTATCCCGGTCATACGGTATGATAACAAGGGCCATATCAGTGCTCTGCAGGAAACGGACCCTTCATCACGCTCAATTTTCCCCCCGTGACGAATAACCGGGAGGTTTCGCCACTATTCTCCGGGCCGCAAAACCCATCACCGGTTTCGCCATCCCTCCCCACCCTCTTATATCCCATAACATGCCAAACTAGAAATCAGCGCAAATGACTGACGAGTATTCCGGTGCAGTGAAGGAGGCAGCAGGCAGGATACGGGCAACGATCCCGGCAAACCTTGTGGAAAAATTCCAGAAGGCCTCCGGCATAAAAATATCTGACTTCATTTCCTGCACACCGGCCCCGAGCGGGGAAGTCTGCGCTGTTGACGGCAGCAACGTGATGCTCCTGGAGTCCGGCAGCCTTGCGCTTGCCGTGGTCCGGGCTGCCCAGACAACATTCGTCGACATGGAACGCAGCCGGCGATCGGTCACCCCCATGACATTTGTCATTATCGGCCCCGGAGAAGAGAACCAGGACTTCCCGGTCCTGTACGCGGACTGCTTTGGCCACCCGCCGGGAAAACCATTAAAAAACGAAGATATCACCCGGGCTGCCGGCATTCTCCGGGATACGGTCGAGTACTGGGTAACGGAGACGATGGCGAAGGCTCTCGGCACCGGTGCCCTCCTCCTGCGGGACGGGCCCTTACGGGTCTCGCACGAGAGCCACAACCCGGTCCTTACCCGCATTGCCCTGACCTGCAAAGAGAGAGGGATCGGCCTTGCCGGGATCTCCAAGCGCTCGGCTGCAACGTGGGGTGGCGGCCACCCGCTCCTCCCTGCAGTCTTCGGGTTTGCACAGGTCCATGCGATCAAAGCCCCGTGGTGGTTCAGGGTTGATCCCGCCATCCTCGACCACGCGGCCTTCCCCCAGTGGCAGCACGGCGAGATGTACGTATCCTGCCTCCACCCGCGCTCGAAGAGGCCGCTCAAGATCGAGCTTTTAGCGGGCACAAGGAATGCGAACGAGATCATGGACCGGCTCGCGGGCTGTTCCGCGGACGGCCGGATCCCGGGTTACCCCTACCCGCTCTTGGATGCCCACCGCACCGTTGTACTAACGGAAGAGATCGTGGAGCAGGTCAGGGGTGACCTTCTCGGAAGACTGGCTGAAGCCGGCATCGATCGGCAGACCTATGAGATCCTGTTTGGAGATTACCATGATGAATTTGCGCGATACTGAAACGACCGATAATGCGAAGTACCGGCTCATCGGCAGGAGCGTGCTCTCCTACCGTTTCATCGCCCCCCACAGCGAGACGCTCTACATCGGCGATATCAAAAAAATCGTTGACAAAACCAAAGGCGCCACCTTCTTTGCCAAGATCACCGACCTCTCGCATGATTCCAATTTTGCTGACCCGAAGTGGGATACCCGGGCGTATACCGGGCAGTTCTACGGCCTTGGCGAAGATGTCTTTATCACGGTCGATGCCGTGCCGCTCGGCTTTGTTGACAGCAAAGGGAAATTCCACAAGGCCCGTACCATCCCCTCCAAGTTCTCCACCGTGGAAGACCCGGCAGCAGAGGACTTCCGCTTCCTAACCGGGCAGATGGGCGAGATCGAGGTCGGCCTGATGCGGAGCGGGCAGGACGTGATAAAAGACGTTGCGGTACGGATCCCGGCAAAGGTCCTCCCGCAGCACATGGGCATATTCGCAACCACCGGCATGGGCAAGTCCAATTTCATGAAGACCTTCTGTGCCTCGTGCATGAAGGTGCAGAAATTCGGCCTCCTGATCGTGGACCCGCACGGCGAATACGTGAGCGGCGGGAAATCGTCCACGGGCGATCCCACGAAAGGCCTTGTCCACTACACGAACGGGAAGGACGGGCTTGCCATTTTCACCATCCGAAGCGAGGCCGACCGGAAGAAGTACGCCATGAACCGGCTCTGGCTGGAATACGATGATTTCCGGATCTCCGACCTCTCCATCCTCCACGACCTTTCGGCCCCCCAGTACGATATTGTCGAGGCATTCTCGCGGGCCAGCGGCAGCGAGATCATCCGGTTCTTCGAAGACGTGGACCCCGAGATCTTCCCGATCAAAGACGCAGCGGCATTCGGGATAAAAGAGGGAAGCCCCGCGTGGCTGATCCGGAACTCCATGGGCGGGCCCGTGAGGGTCATCAAGCGCCAGATCGAGAACCTCACGAAAGGCAACGCCGCGTTCTTCCGGCAGAAAGGATCAGCGATACCGGAGATCATCAAAAACCTGCACGAGAACCGGGTCGTCCTCATCGACATCCCGGATATGGGGGAACGGAGCGAGCTCTTCGTCCTCTCGGTAATCACCCGCATGATCATGGACCGGCACCGGAGTGAGGCCCGGGGATTCGGCATCGATGAGAAGCAGGAAGCCTCCCACCAGGTGCTCATCACCATCGAGGAGGCGCAGCGGGTGCTCGCGAGCGGCGGCTCCTCCACCCAGATCTTCCGCGAGTGTGCCATGGAAGGCCGGAAGTTCGGTGTGGGGCTCTGTGTCATTACCCAGCAGCCGAAGAATGTGGACGCGAAAGTACTTGCCCAGATCAACACGTTCGTGGTCATGGGCCTCGGCGACCGGGGCGACCGCGAGATCATCATGGGCAGCGCCAAGCAGGATTTGAGCAAAATGGAGATCGAGATCCAGACCCTTGACCGGGGCGAAGCAATCATCAGCACCATCGGTATCCCGTTCCCGGTCAGTACCAGGATCCACCGGTACGAAGACTATATCGCAACCCTGAATGCGGAGTCGAAGAAAAATATCCGCGAGGGGCTGAAAAGCAATTTCTCATAACCTTCCGGGCAGGGGGCAGGAGAACAGGATCAAATAATCACGCTTTTGTAGCATGACTCCGCAGTACCGGATCGGGAGCCCGTACCCGTGACCGCGATTCTTGTGCCCACGATCCAGGCCGTATCCGTGATGGTAGGCCTCATCGCCATCTGTCTTCTGCTCAAAAGAAAAGGGATCATCACCGACCAGCACCGGCCGCTGTTCGGCAGGCTTGTTACGGATTTTGCCCTCCCCGCCCTGATCTTCTCCACCCTTGCCGCGCGGGAGCCCCGCGTCGAGATCCTGCTTGCTGTCCTCGTCATGACGCTTGCCGTCCTCTGCCACCTCGTCCTCTCCTACGGGATCGGCCGGATCCTCCGGCTCGGACGACCCCAGCTGGGTGCGTTCATGCTTGTTGCCGCGTTCGGCAGTTCTGCAACGCTCGGCTATGCCCTCGCAACCCAGATCTTCTCCCGGCACAGCGGGGCAGTCACCGACGCGGTCATGATCAGCGAACTGGGTGTCGGCGTCCCGCTCTTCTTTGTCGGGGTCCTGGTGGCTATGCATTTTGGAACCACCGGGGACGGTTCGGTCTTCTCCAGCATCCGTTCCTATTTCATGTCCCCGATCTTCATCTCCCTTGTGGCAGGCTGCATTGCCTCGTTTTTGTTTGCCGGCATGAAGAACCCGGCATGGCATGCCGCACTCTCCCTGTTCTCCCTGGTCGCTGCTTCCCTTGCCGTCTTCGTCTCCCTCGGGATCGCCCTGATGCTCCGGTGGATCCCGCTCCGGACCATCGGCCTGCTTGCCGTCATCACGGTCGTGCTGACCCTCATCCTGCAGCCGCTCATTGCGCTCTTTTTCTCGGATCTTATCCACCTCCCGGCAACCGAGACGGATATTCTCCTCCTGGAAACGGCAATGCCCTCCGGCATGATCGCCGCGGTCCTGTCCGACCGGTACGGGTGCGACGGGGAACTTGCATCCGTGCTCGTCATCGTGACCTATGTCTTTGCCATCATCACGCTCCCGCTCATGATGCTGCTGGCCCCGTAGCAGCCCTCACGGGGAGATACAAAACCCCCGGGGACCGGGACGGGCGCAAGGGGTGTGATCGCGTGACGCACAAGAGGATTTTCTCCTGTGCACAGCTTTTTAATGAGGAATGCGTTAACCTTTTTTCCGTATGACTTCCCCGGTATCCGGATCATCCAGACCTGGCGACGGGGAAGCGATCGGGGGTGACAGAACTGCGGGGGCCGGGCATTGACCGTACTCGATGACTTCCTGGAACCGTTAAGCCGGGGCGTCTGGGAAGTTGTCATACCCAAAGACATGGTCTCCGAACCTCCGGGTCCCGGGTGGCATGCCTCAGCGATCAACGTCCCTTCCCCGGGTACCCTTGCCAGTTACCGGAAGGGCAGGTATCACGTGCATGAGACAGGAACCGAGTGGCGGGTACACCGTGACCGGTACGACCCCACGGTAAATCCCCTGATGCATCTCGTGGACGATGCACCCCTGGTTCTCATGATCAGCGATACCTTCATGACGCTGATTACGGATACGGGAAGGAGAGGGATCAAAAACCCTGACGACGCACTCACAACCCAGCGGTACATCTGGCAGGAGCAGGTTGTCTTCGGGCTCGTCCTGTGCCTTGGAGGACTCTTTATCACCGGCGATCCCGTGATTTTTTTCAAGAATATTTTTGAGCGGATCATTCCCCTGCTGATCATCTGCCTTGCCATCATCCTTTTCGTACGGCCTTTCCGCAGCCGGATACCGGAGAAGTACAGGGCCGTAAACCTCTTATGGGGAATCGGTATATTGTGTGCAGGGATCCTTGCCTGTTTCCTGCCTCTTGCTCTCTGGGTACTGTTCGTGCTCGCCATCCTGTCGCTCTGGATGGTCGCCAGTGCAGGTGTCCTGTTACACCGCGTAATGAAAGGGAGGGGTGCAGTTCCCGAAGGATTTTACAGCCGCATGGCAACCGGTTTTGTCTCGCTTGTACTGGCGATCCTCCTTTTTTACAGCCCGCTGGATATCCTGGCATTCCTTGTGAGGATCCTTGGCGCAGTCGTCGTGCTTCTGGGAATAACCCTGTGCATCAACGGGTTGCGCCTGAGGGCGTGGATGAAGCCGCTGCCGGTTGCATAAAAGACGGGAGGTCCGCGCGGGAGCCTGCGTGCGGGTCCGAAGATCCGGGGAAAAAAACCGTTACGCTTCCAGCAGTTTCTGTGCAAATGCCTGCGACGCGATCAGCAACGGCCGGTCCGCGGGCGCTGCATGGTACGCTGCGCTGAACAGCAGGAGCAGGGCATTATCGATCGTTGTCTCACACTCACGGCCGGTATCGCCGGTACAAGCCGGGGATTTTGCAGTCAGGGGTGCGTCCTCCGGCAGGAACTGCAGGCAGGTTTTTGGGCAGGGCCGGTTCTGCTCCAGCAGTTCCGCGTGCTCGCGGACGATGCCAAATGCCCGTACCACGGGACCGGGCGTCCCGCCATGGCAGGCCGCGGCATGCGACAGGTCTGCAGCCTTCTGGTAATCGCCCTCCGAGAAACTCATGAAAACTGCCGCTGCGCTGTGCCCGGTTTGCGGATCGAGCGCGGTGAAGGTTTCATGCATTGACCCGACATAGGTTTTCAGCGGACCTGCGGCCAGCTCCGTTGCCGAAGCACGGCCGGGACTGCCGGCACCAAACCGGGAACGCAGGCGGATCAAAAGCACGGTCAGCCCGCAGGCATAGAGCAGCTGGAGCACGACCCCCCCGGTATAATCGATGGGGGTTATCAGGAAGATAAAACCGTAGATCGGGGTGGTAAGGGAGACGATATCCTTGCGGGGACGGAGCCACGCGAGGACTGCGAGGAGGCAGGAAGCAAGAAATCCGCCGATACCCGCGTACTGGATCTCCGCGAGTATCCCTGCATGATACAGGATGATTCCGAGGATAGTGCTCCCGAACGCGAGCAGGGGCACGAGCGCTTCGAGATACAGGTTGCGGGTATCGCGCATACGTTCAGCATTGTCAGTCATGATCAAAGAGCTCCGGTGGGAGAAAACACAAGCAAGATTTTTATTCCTGCGACTGCCTGTTGAATTTCCTTATGATAACGCAGTTGATAACCGGTTCGCCGGACACCATGTAGCGCCGGATCACCTGGCCGTAGACCTCAACGATATCGTTCACCTTCACGTTCTCATCGGGGCTCGTGAACATCTTTACCGATATCGCCCCGGTCCGGTCGGCAACCGAGTATTGCGGGCGGTTGAGGAACTGGAAATGGATACGCTCGACAACTCCCTCGATGCGGACGATCTTGCCGATCATGTTCTCGTTGATAAACCGGACTTTCACGGTCTTGGCTTCCTGCTCGTATATTGGTGCCAGTTCATGGTACTGGCTCCGGCTCATGTAATTGAGCGCTATCGGAATGACAAGCAGCAGAAAGAGACACGGGATCATCCAGATAAGGTGCGGCCCGATCCCCGGGTTCGCCATTGAAGCGGCAATCAATAAAAGGGTGAAGAAGACAAACACCCCGATCGAGATGTTCGAGATCTTCACATCGATTGTTCCTATTTTCATGAAATAATTGATGGGTGGTTTATCTACTTCAGTGCTGCGATCTCTTTCCGGAACGCAACCCAGTAGATGATACCGACGAAGAACAGGCCTCCGACGATGTTACCCAGAGTGACCGGGATAATGTTTTGCATCCACATGCTTATCCAGTCCGTCTTGATTGCAGTTCCGGTGAGTCCTGCAGTCATGATACCGGCCGGGATAAAGTACATGTTTGCAATCGAGTGTTCAAGACCGCTGGAAACGAAGGCCATGATCGGGAACCAGATACCGAAGAACTTGCCGACAGCGTCATCTGCACAGATACCGAGCAGGATGGCCAGGTTGACAAGCCAGTTGCAGCCGATCCCCTTGAGGAATGCCGAATAGAAGCCCATCATGCCGACATAGCCGGTCTTTGCTCCCGCGATAGCAATCGCCCTGGAACCAAACGCGGTTATCGTTGCCGTTCCTGCTGCATCCCACGTGACAAACGGTCCGTTTGCCATGATGTATGCCCAGACGATCGAACCGATAAAGTTACCGATGTAGACAAGGACCCACAGCTGCAGGACCTGTGCCCAGCTGATCTTGTGGATGAATGCAGCCATCGGGGCAAGCATTGCGTCGCCCGTGAAGAGCTCGGCACCCGTAAGCACGGTGATGATAAGACCGACAGGGAACACGGCACCCAGAACAAGCTGGGACATACCCGCTGATGCGAAACCGCCCGCAATGGGGGCAGTAACGTTTGCGGCAATCTGTGCCGGCGTCAATGCAGCATAGGTAATACCTGTACTGCACACGGTTGCGAGAGCCGCACCCATACCAATGTACGCGCCTGACATGAATCCACGCAGGACCATGTTCCAGGCCGGCAGGCCACATTTGTACTTCCCGGCGTCTCCTGCTTTTGCAGTGATAGCTACCGGAGGATGAAACACCATTTTTTTACACACCTCTGAAATATCCACCTATAC